>Ga0209654_1000895_pt1 | contig 26426 bp, 19 predicted proteins | sample SaaInl1SG_22_DNA_FD_184646 | JGI IMG/M metagenome (GOLD analysis project Ga0209654, IMG submission 184646) | Marine microbial communities from expanding oxygen minimum zones in the Saanich Inlet - ESP_161SG_22_DNA (SPAdes) (version 2) | ecosystem: Environmental > Aquatic > Marine > Intertidal... | reverse complement strand
TTCCAGTCGTGATTTGATATAGTTGGCATTAAGGATTGCTAATTCTGTAGCCATTTGGAGTCCTTTGCCCCCCAACATTTTTATATACCCATAAGAAATCAAGCAAATCATCGCCGAGCCCCAAGGTGCACTCGAAATAGCAGTAATACTCTGTTTACCCCCTGTTTGAATGATTGGATTGCTAGGAAGAAAATCAACCAAATGTGAGGCTACACAAATAGGACCCACACCTGGACCACCGCCTCCGTGAGGAATGGCAAAGGTTTTGTGAAGATTCAAATGACACACATCTGCTCCAATAATAGCCGGATTTGTAAGCCCCACTTGTGCGTTCATATTGGCTCCGTCCATATATACCTGTCCACCAAATTGGTGAATTGTTTCTGTAATGGTTTGTATTGAAGACTCAAAAACACCGTGTGTTGAGGGGTATGTAACCATCAAGGCAGCAAGGTGCTCGCCGTTTTCTTTTGCTTTTACTTGCAAATCTTCCAAATCAATATTTCCGTGTTTGTCCGTACTGACTACCACGACTTTCATCCCAGCCATTACTGCCGAGGCAGGATTGGTTCCGTGAGCCGAAGCAGGAATCAAGCAAATATTTCTAAAACCTTCGTTACGAGACTGGTGATAGGCACGTATGACCATCAATCCAGCATATTCTCCTTGTGCACCAGAATTGGGTTGCAAGGAAGTGCCAGCAAATCCAGTAATTTCATTCAATTGCTCCTCAAGCTTTTTCAGTATGAACTGATATCCTTGAGTTTGATTTACAGGTACAAAAGGATGAATATTGTTCCAGCGTGGTGAACTCAGGGGTAACATTTCAGCTGCTGCATTGAGTTTCATGGTGCAAGAACCAAGAGGTATCATGGAGTGATTCAGAGATAAATCTTTTCGCTCCAATTGTTTAATGTAGCGCATCAATGAAGTTTCAGATCGATAAATAGAAAACACATCGTTGGTCAAAAACTCAGATTTTCGCTGCAATGATGCAGCCATTGTAGAACTGATATTTTTTTCGGAAACCCTTATTGACTCTTTAGAAATGGCTTCTGCAAAAACATCGACTAGTTCTTGAATATCATCGATTGTAGTAGCTTCATTAATTGAAATTCCAACTGAATTATTGTCAATATACAGTAGGTTGATTGACTTTTTAAGTGCTATGGGTTGAATGACTTCTGATGGTATATCGATGACAATTGTATCGAAAAATTGTGCATTTCGTTGAAGCAATCCAATTTCTTCTAGGGAATTAGCCAAAATACTGGCAAGCTCATTAATTCGTTTGGCAATAAACTGAAGCCCTTCGGGTCCATGATATACACCATACATACCCGCCATTACAGCCAATAAAACTTGGGAAGTACAAATGTTTGAAGTGGCGCGATCGCGTTTGATGTGCTGTTCTCTGGTTTGAAGTGCCATTCGAAGCGCTCTTTTGTTATCAAGATCTTTTGTCACGCCAATAATTCTTCCAGGAACATTGCGTTTGTATTCTTCTTTGGTCGCAAAAAAGGCAGCATGAGGACCTCCATATCCCAAAGGAATTCCAAAACGTTGCGAGGTTCCTACTACGACATCGGCTCCTAATTCTCCAGGAGGAGTTAGGAGTACCAGGCTCATTAAGTCGGCTGCAACTACTGTTTTAATTTCTAGGGAAGCTGCATTTTCTATAAAGCCCGAATAATCGTGAATTTCCCCATATTTTCCAGGGTATTGCAGTAAGGCTCCGAAAAAACTAGCGTCAATAGTAAACTCCTTTGGGTCGCCAACAACCAACTCAATCCCAATAGGATTTGAACGGGTTTCTAGTAGAGAAAGTGTTTGCGGTAATGTGTTTTGGTCAACGAAGAATTTGGCAATAGCGTTCTTTTTTTGTGTTCTTGATCGAACAGCAAACAACAAACTCATCGCTTCTGCGGCTGCTGTACTTTCATCCAACAACGAAGCATTGGCTATACTCATACCTGTCAAATCACAAATCATAGTTTGATAATTTAACAATGCCTCCAAACGACCCTGAGCAATTTCTGCTTGATAGGGTGTGTAGGCGGTGTACCATCCTGGATTTTCAAAAATATTTCTTTGGATGACTGGTGGGGTAACCGTTTCGTGATAGCCCAAACCAATATAGGTTTTGCAAACTTGATTGTGCTCTGAGAGTTCTTGGATGTGTTTTAAGTACTCGTGTTCACTCAAAGGAGTGTCTAGATCAAGCGTTTTTGTAAGGCGAATATTTTTTGGAATGGTTTCGCTGATCAGTTGTTCTACACTAGAAACACCAATTTTTTCTAACATAATGGAAACGTCTTTTGAAGACGGTCCCATATGACGATTTATAAAAGAAAATGTATTCAATTGTTGTTGCCTTTGGTTACAAAAGTATTGATTTATTACAAGTTACAAGAGTTCTTTTGGCTTCCAAAACCATAAAGTTTTTAACCAAAATCAAAGGTTATAAACAGTTTGGCTATTTTTGCTGTATGAGGCGAATTGTTTATTTTTTTAAGTTTTATATAAAATCTAGTATTCATGCCGCTTTAGCTGTAACTTCCTTAAGTTTGGTGACTTTACTGCAGTTTGATCAATGGATAGATTTATCGGTCTTATTTTTTGTTTTTTCTGCAACACTAATCACGTACAATTTTATAAAATACGCTGTAGTTGCAAAGTATGATGTTTTGGTGCAAAATACTGAGATCCAAAAAATACAAAGCTTTAGTTTTCTAGTTGGATTACTGGCAATTGTATCTTTTGTCAACCTATCCCAACAGACGCAAATCGTTGCATTCTTTTTTGGTTTAATGAGTTTATTGTACGCGCTTCCTTTTCCGTTTCAAAAGCAAAATTTCAGAAATCAGTGGGGTATTAAAATTTTTATAGTGGCATTTTGTTGGAGTGGTGTGAGTGTTCTGTTACCATTGGCGGATTTTCAATGGTGGGAAACTTCTTCTTTTTGGATGGTTTGGTTGCAAAGGTATTTGCTGATTATTGTTTGGATGTTTCCTTTTGAGATACGCGACATGAAAATAGATCCACCCACTTTGAAAACAATTCCTCAGCGAATTGGAATTCAAAAAACAGTGACTTTAGGAATTGTATTGTTGTTGTTTTGCTTGCTGTTGAGTATTGCCTTTTCAAAAGTTCTATTAGCAGATATAGGAATGATGGCTTTAACCGCATTCATGTTATATAAAAGCAGAAAGGATCAATCGACTTATTTCAGCAGTTTTTGGGTAGAGAGCCTCCCTATTTTTTGGTTAGGACTGTATGCAATGAAGTTATTTCTTTAAACCATTAGCACCTTCAATCACTTTATTTTTTAAACTTTCTTTGTAAAAAATTACTTTGTCTTGTACGCATTTGTCTTGACTACCCACAATTTGTGCCGCCAAAATCCCCGCATTTTTAGCTCCGTTTAGAGCTACAGTTGCAACAGGAACGCCTCCAGGCATTTGGAGAATGGATAGAATAGAATCCCAACCGTCAATAGAATTTGATGATTTTACAGGCACTCCAATTACGGGAAGTGGCGTCAAAGAAGCGATCATTCCGGGTAAGTGAGCGGCTCCTCCTGCGCCAGCAATGATTACTTTTAGACCACGCTTGTGAGCTTCAGTCCCATAAGCCATCATTTTTTCAGGCGTCCTATGGGCAGATACAATATCGACTTCAATTTCGATATCAAATCCTTCAAGTATATCGATTGCTTCTTGCATAACAGGAAGGTCTGAAGTGCTTCCCATGATAATTCCTACAGTTGCCATATTATTTACTTTTTACTTTAATAGTTTTCTTAACCCATTCAGCAAGTTCTCTTGCACGAATCATTGATGAATTTACGACAGTTACATGCCCCATTTTTCGAAAAGGGCGCGTTTGTTTTTTTCCATAAATGTGAGGTGTAACACCCTCCATTTTCATAATCTCTTCAATGTTTTCATAAAAAACATCTCCCGAATGCCCTTCTTCTCCGACCAAATTTACCATAATTCCAGCAACTTTACTATCAGTCATTCCAAGAGGTAGATTTAAAATAGAGCGAAGATGTTGCTCAAATTGTGAAGTATAAGAAGCTTCAATGCTGTAATGACCGCTATTGTGAGGTCTTGGAGCGACTTCATTTACTAATATTTCACCAGATGTTGTCAAAAATAATTCAACGGCTAACAGGCCTACATGCTGATAGGCTTTGGAAACTTTTAGCGCTATTTCTGTGGCTTTTTTAGCTATTTCGTTGTCAATACGAGCAGGGCATAAAACGTATTCTACCTGATTGGCTTCGGGGTGAAATTCCATTTCAACAACGGGATAGGCTTTTACCTCTTCTTTTGGGTTTCTTGCAACGACCACTGCCAATTCTTTTTCAAAAGGAATGCATTTTTCTATAATACACTCAACATCCAACAAGTCTTTCAAGTCATCAATGTTTCGAAGCATTTTTACTCCGTAACCATCATAGCCAAATTGACAACTTTTCCAAACACAAGGAAAAGCATGTTGTCCGCTTTGGATAGCCTGAATAGCTTCCGCTCGATTTTTGTAATGAGTAAATTCTGCTGTTGGAATTTTATTGTCTTTGTAAAATGATTTTTGCCGTCCTTTATGTTGAATAGTCCTTAATGTAGCTGAGCTAGGATATACCTTAATGCCTTTTTGCTCTAGGTGTTCCAGAGCATCTACATTCACATTTTCGATTTCAATAGTAAGTACATCGGTATTTTGGCCAAAGGCTACGACCGTATCAAAATCCATTAAATTTCCTTGAACAAACTCGTTGCAAGACCAGCGAGCAGGTGCTTGTGCATTTGAATCTAGTACTTTTGTTTTTATATCAAATTTTTGAGTTTCATAAAGTAGCATTTTGCCCAATTGCCCTCCTCCTAATATACCAACAATCAAATTCGATGAAAAATAATGCATTTGCAATCTTTTTGACAAAAATACATTAAATGAAGCAAAGTAAGACTGAAAATGATTGATTAAAACACGATACAGTACTCGTTATTCCCAGTCAAATGGATATCTTTGCAATTCAATTGAATAACCATGATTAATATTATTTTATTTGGCAAGCCTGGTGCTGGAAAAGGAACTCAAGCTGAGTTTTTGAAAAAACATTACGGATTTTTTCATATTTCAACAGGCGATGTGTTTCGCTACAACATCCAGAACAACACAGAATTAGGGCTTTTAGCAAAGTCTTATATGGATCAAGGTGATCTTGTTCCTGATGAAGTTACGATTAACATGCTTAAGGCTGAGGTCGAAAAGCAGCCCAATGCTCAAGGATTTATTTTTGATGGTTTTCCTCGAACTACAGCCCAATCAAAAGCATTGGATATTTTTTTGGAAGAAAAAAATATGGCAATTTCCGCAACTATTGCACTTGAAGCTAACGATGAAATACTTATTCAGCGTTTATTAAAAAGAGGTCAAGACAGTGGAAGAGTTGATGATCAGGATGAAGAAAAAATAAGAAATCGTTTTGATGAGTACAACAGCAAAACCGCTCCTTTGATTGCTTATTATCAGGCACAAGGAAAGTTTTATAGCGTTGATGGTATTGGAGAAATTGCTGAGATTACTCAGAGAATACAAAATGTAATTGACTCATTATAAGCTATGACTGAGGGAAATTTTTCGGACTATGTAAACGTCTTCGCTACTTCTGGAAACGGAGGGAAGGGTTCTATGCATTTTCATCGCGAAAAATTTATTACCAAAGGCGGTCCCGATGGCGGTGATGGTGGACGCGGTGGACACATTATTTTTCAGGGAGATAAAAATTTGTGGACATTATATCACTTTAAGTTCACACGACACTTTAAGGCAGGACATGGAGAACACGGATCAAAAAGTCGTAGTTCTGGGGCTCAAGGAGAAGATGTAATTGTTAAGGTGCCTCTAGGTACCCTTATTAGAGACAAAACGACCAATGAAATTTTACACGAAATTATTGAAGATCAGGAAGAATATATTGCTGTAGAAGGAGGAATGGGAGGACGAGGAAATTGGCACTTTAAAAGTTCAACCAATCAAACGCCTCGTTATGCGCAACCTGGAATCGAAGGTTCTGAGCAAGCATTGATTTTGGAGCTTAAGATTTTAGCAGATGTTGGGCTGGTTGGATTTCCGAACGCAGGAAAGTCGACACTTCTGTCGGTTGTTACTTCAGCAAAACCCAAAATTGGCGATTATGAATTTACAACCCTTAAGCCGAACTTAGGTATTGTCGAATATCGAGATTATCGTTCTTTTGTTATGGCAGATATTCCAGGGATTATTGAGGGTGCTTCTGAGGGAAAGGGCTTAGGGCATCGATTTTTAAGACATATCGAACGAAACTCTATTCTGCTATACCTCATTCCCGCCGATACCGAAGACATTCGAAAAGAATATGAAGTCCTTCGCAATGAGCTCGTTCTGTACAACCCAGAGCTGGTTGATAAAGACTTTTTAGTAGCTATTTCAAAATCAGATTTGTTGGACGATGAACTGCACACCGAACTGAATGCAGAATTAACTTCCACCATGGAAGGAATACCTTATCTTTTTATTTCTTCTGTTTCACAAAGTGGAATTGTAGAACTCAAGGATATGTTATGGAAAAAACTCAACGAATAATATGCTTGCTTTTAGGTTGTATTACCTCATTGTCTGCTCAGCGAATTCCTCAATCGTATTTCACTATTCCTGAGCTTAGTAGCACCTATTTAAGCACAGTTGATTCGCTAGAATCACGACATCAAAACCATCCTAACGACCTACAAACATTAGAAAATTTAGGAGATATATACGGTGCCTATTATCAGTGGGATGAAGCCCTAAAAGTGTATGCTCATTTGGTAAAAAAGAATCCCGAAAATCTTCAATTTCATTTCAAATATGGAGGTGTTTTGGGGGTCAAATCTTTGGAAGTTTCAAGAATCCAATCGATTCCTTTTGTGAGGCCTATGAAAACATCTTTTGAAAAAGCAGCTGCATTGAACACTACTCACATTGAAAGTCGATGGGTGCTAATGGAACTCTACGAAGTCTTGCCTTTTTTTTTAGGAGGAAGCAGCTCAAAGGCTCAGCAAACAGTTGCAGAAATAGAGCAAATATCACCACTAGAAGGCGCTTTGGCCCAAGGTTTTTTATTAGCCAAACAGAATGAAATTACAAAATCAAAGGAGTTTTATAAAAAAGCAATTGATTGGGTGTCTCAAGAATCTTGTTCATCGCTCTCAAATTATTTGCAACGAAACCAGTCGTATTATGAGCTAGGAAAAGCCTTGTTGTTTTTAAACCAGCTGCCCGAGATTGCCATTTGCTGCTTTTCTTTTTTTATAGAAAATTATTCGTCCAAAGAAGGCCTTCCTTTGGCTTTTGCGCACCAACGATTGGCGCAAGTATATGATCAAGCCGGGAATGTTAAACAAGCAATTTGGCATCATCAAAAAGCAATTTCACAACTACCTTCTGTTCAGAACGACCTTCGGGAATGGGATGGTTTTTTGGATTTAGAAATTGTATCTTTCCCTGAAAATTAAAGACGTATGAATGTTCATTTTATTGCAATAGGAGGAAGCGCCATGCACAACCTAGCACGTGCTCTTGATGAGAAAGGAGAACAAGTTACTGGAAGTGATGATGCTATTTTTGAACCCTCCCGATCTCGTTTGCAAGAAAAAGGATTGTTGCCGAAAGAAGAAGGCTGGTTTCCTCATAAAATCACAACTTCGTTGGATGTAGTGATTCTTGGAATGCATGCCAAACCCGACAATCCAGAACTTATTCGCGCTCAAGAATTGGGCTTGACAATTTACTCTTACCCAGAATTTCTCTATCAATATAGTCAACAAAAAACGAGGGTTGTTATTGGTGGAAGTCATGGAAAAACAACCATTACCGCTATGATTCTTCATGTGCTTCATTACCATCAAAGAGAAGTGGATTTTATGGTAGGCGCACAACTTGAGGGTTTTGATACAATGGTTCATCTCACGGATAAAAATGAATTTATAGTTTTGGAAGGGGATGAATATTTGTCTTCCCCAATTGATTTGCGCCCAAAGTTTCATTGGTATCAACCCAACATCGCTTTGGTCAGTGGAATTGCTTGGGATCATATCAATGTGTTTCCTTCCGAAGAAAACTATGAAACCCAATTTCGAGTTTTTATGGACTCGATCGTTCATGGGGGTATTTTGGTTTATAATGAAGAAGATGAACGTGTAAAAGAATTAGCAGAAGCTACTCAAATACCTATCCGTAAACACGGATATCATTCATTGGATTATGAAGTTATCGACGGACAAACCTATCTAACTACTTCAGAAGGGCCGTTGCCGGTGGCGATTTTTGGAGCTCACAACATCAGTAATCTAGCAGGCGCAAAATGGGTGTGTCAACATATGGGGATAGACGAAGAAGACTTTTACGAAGCCATTACGAGTTTTAAAGGAGCTTCCAAACGACTGGAAACAATTTACAAATCGGACGATAGGATTTTGTATAAAGACTTTGCACATGCACCTAGTAAAGTAAATGCTACAACCCAAGCCGTCAAAAAGCAATACCCAAGCCGAAAACTTTTGGCTTGTTTGGAATTGCATACCTATAGCAGCCTTTCTTCACAATTTATTTATCAATACAAAAACACCTTGTCACAGGCCACGCAGGCGGTTGTATATTATGACAAAGAGGCTTTGTCTTTGAAAGGAATGCAGGCAATGCATATTGATGAAATTCAAAAAGCGTTTAATAATCCTTCATTACAGGTTTTTACCAATGCAAATGATTTTCATCAGTACTTATTTCAACAAGAGTATAAAAACACTTCTTTGCTAATGATGAGTTCTGGAAATTATGGAGGGTTGGACTGGAAGGGATTTACTTCTCATTTCAGGCGTTGAATTGACTAAGATGATGGTCGAGGTGTTTGAATTGAGAATGCCCCCATTGTTCTTGCGTAAAATCTCCAAAATTAGGATGCGTCCATTTTTTTCTTGGGGTTTGTTGATAAAACAGTTCTACCAATTCAATAAGTATCATTTTAAGTTCCTCAAAATCGTTAGTATCTGGAATGACTACTTCAGGGTCTTCCAAAGACAAAAGCAATGGTTTTTGACAATGAACTAAAGTTTGTTTTACAGTCATTTCGCTAGATACATTTGTAGCATCGAGAGAAAGATTTTGAATGCGTCGAATGATCGAGAGATAGGATTTTTGTTCAAAAAGGGATGGAGAGTTCATAAAGCGTTAAGTAGGTTTGGCAATCGCAATTTACTATATTTATTGATTATTTACAAAAAAAATGAACTTACCTACCCACTTCAGTATCAAACAATGGTCAGAAAACGATCGCCCTCGAGAAAAATTATTAACCCAAGGAGCGCGCAAACTTTCAAACGCCGAGCTAGTAGCCATATTAATTGGAAGCGGAAATTCTCAAGAAAGTGCGGTTCGACTTTCTCAACGGATATTAGCCTCAGTCTCCAATAGGTTGACCGATTTAGAAAAAATGTCTATTTCTCAGCTTATAAAATTCAAGGGAATAGGGAATGCCAAGGCAGTTTCTATTGCGGCGGCATTGGAACTCAGTCGTCGACGGCGTTTTGAAATAACAGAAAACCCTTCGAAGCTTACCTCCAGTAAAAGTGCTTTTGATTTGCTTCGACCGCTAGTAGGTGATTTGCCTCATGAAGAATTTTGGATTGTTTTCCTCAATAACTCTCATATGTTTTTGGGCAGTCAACAGTTGAGTAAAGGTGGAATTTCTCAAACAACAGTTGATATTCGTTTGGCACTCAAACAAGCACTATTGCATGGATCTACAGCAATTATACTAGCTCACAACCATCCTTCAGGGGCACTAACTCCAAGTACTTCTGATTATGAAATAACTTCAAAATTTAAAAAAGGATGTGATATTTTAGATATCAAGCTGTTGGATCACCTAATCGTCACCGAAAACTCGTATTTTAGCTTCGCTGATAATGGCGATTTATAATACATGGTTTTAGTCTATACACATACTATAACACCTAGAGTGCGCTATGTTTTTAAACATGTTTTTGTTAGATTGCTGGGTATTCCTATTGATTTTACATCAATATTGGGAGAATTTGTTGCTTTTTCGGGACCCAAACTCAGTTATACAAAGCAGCCTTTGGGAAATGAGTTTTTTATACAATCGCATTCCCTTCTTTTTGGTCACGGGGTGGAAACTTTAGATATTGCTACCGACCATTGGAACGACTTGCCTATTTTTTTCGGATCGGGGAGCGACAGTTCAATTCCTTTTGATTTATTTGCAGCAAGTTTTTATTTGTTAAGCCGTTACGAAGAACACGTCCCTCACCGTAAAGACTCGCTGGGACGGTTTATGGCTTCCGATAGTTTGGCTTTTGAAAAAGGATTTTTGGAACTCCCTTTAGTGGATTTATGGGTTCAACGATTTGCAGATGTTTTTAAAAGCCATTTTTTAGATATTTCCTTCCCCAAAAGAAGCTTTCAATTACAAACGGTCATGGAAGTTCCGGTGGCTTTCCAGTACAAAGGAAAGGGATTAATTCGTTTGACAGGAGGTTTTTTTAGGGATGTATTTAGATTTAATTTCATTTCTATTGTTAGAAGAATTGGAGTCGTTCTTTCCCTTCAATCGGACCCCATTGACACATTTAGAGAGTGGATTGCTATACATACCACTCTTAAGGTTCCCACACAATGCTTTTTTCTGTTTACAAATCTCAGTCATTACGATCGAAACATTAGCTTTTTCAATACCCCTTTTTTGGAACGCATCAAAGAAGTTGCCGATTATGTTCCTGTTTCTTTGCTTGCATCTCATCAATCAACAGAAAACAAAGAATTATTAAAAATCGAATCCAACCGACTGCTATCACTCATTCACAAACAAAGCGGTAGCATTCGTCAACACATGATCTGTATAAGTTATCCTAAGGTGTATAGGAATTTTGCTCAAGAAGGATATTTACATGACTATTCGTTTCAATACAATGAAATAGCTGGATTTCGGGCCAGTACCTGTACACCGTTTTATTTTTACGACCTTGAGTCGGAGTCACAAACCCCGCTCAAAATCCACCCCATTGCCTTTACAGAACATCATTTAAAACACACAAAATCTATTCGAAAAGCACGCCAATTGATGGAGCGAATCACCCAACATGTTAAAAATGCAAAGGGTCCATTGACGATTGTGCTTACCAATGTAATTTTAAAAGAAAGCGTATTCAGCACCCCATGGAAAACACTTTTTATCAAGTATCTTCGCAAACATGGAATTTAAAAACAGCATTACGGATATTTTTTTTGATTTGGATCATACACTATGGGATTTTGAAAAAAATTCAGCCCTTACGTTTGACAAAATCCTAACTGACTCGCAAATCCCAGTCGCTTTGGATCTGTTTTTGGAAGTGTATGTCCCTATCAATTTTTCTTTTTGGAAATTGTATCGAGAAGAAAAAATTTCTAAAAAAGAGCTTCGTTACCAACGCCTAAAAACTACTTTCGACAAGTTGGATGTTGCTATTTCAGATGCTACAATTCATCAACTATCAAAGGACTATATTCGATGGTTGCCACAGTTCAATCACTTGTTAGATGGTGCTCGATCTACATTGGAATATTTGTCACCAAAATACCGTCTTCATATTATCACCAATGGTTTTAGAGAAGTACAAGGCCAAAAAATGCGAACGTCTAAAATCAATCATTATTTTGAGCATATCATAGACTCCGAATCTGTTGGAGTTAAAAAACCCAATCCGTTAATTTTCAAACACGCTTTAGAAATGGCTAAGGTTTCTGCAGCCAACAGTTTGATGATAGGGGATAGCTTGGAAGCGGATGTATTGGGAGCTAAGAATATGGGCATTCAGCCTGTTCATTTCATTGCTCATGGTGAATCGCATCACGATCACGCTCCAATCATTACGAATCTTTCCACTTTGACTGAGTGGTTGTAGATTAATAACCGTATTTGTTTTTCCAACGTTTCTTTAAGAAATCCAAAATAGAAGTTTCACGTGCGTTCTTTCCGGGACTGTATATTTTGCTGTTTTCCAATTCTTTGGGGAGAAATTCTTGTGCTACAAAATTACCTTCAAAATCATGCGCATACTGATATTCTTTTCCATACTCCAATTCTTTCATAAGGGTAGTGGGCGCGTTTCTCAAAGCTAGCGGCACGGAAAGATCGCCGGTTTCATGAACCAATTGCCGTGCTTTTTCAATGGCCAAATAACTGGAATTGCTTTTTGGGGAAGTCGCTAAATATATAGCACATTGGCTAAGTATAATCCTGGATTCGGGCATGCCAATAATGCTGACGGATTGAAACGTATTGGTTGCAATCACTAAAGCAGTAGGATTGGCATTTCCGATATCTTCACTAGCCAGAATAACCATTCTTCGGGCGATGAATTTTATATCTTCTCCACCTTCAAGCATTCGGGCTAACCAATAGACTGCGGCATTGGGATCGCTTCCTCGAATGGATTTGATAAATGCTGAAATGATATCGTAGTGTTGATCGCCTCCTTTATCATACAATGCGGGATTTTGCAGTATTTTTTCTTGAACCAGTTGGTTGGTAATCGTAATTTTTTTATCGGTAAACGAAGCGATTAACAACTCAAAAATATTGAGTAATTTTCGAGCATCACCGCCTGAAAATTTAAAAAGCGCATCCGTTTCTTTGAGGACAATTTGTTTTTCTTTAAGAACGGTATCTTCCTTTATAGCCCTGTCAAGCAATTGTTGCAGTTCCTTTATTCCGAAAGGATTTAGAACATATACTTGACATCGAGAAAGCAAGGCTGATATAACTTCAAAACTTGGATTTTCGGTAGTGGCTCCAATCAATGTAATCCACCCTTTTTCGACAGCCCCTAAAAGAGAATCTTGTTGAGACTTACTGAATCGGTGAATTTCATCGATAAATAGAATGGGTGTTTTGTTTTCGAACAGCCCATTGGATTGTTGGGCCTTTTTAATGACTTCACGAACCTCTTTGACACCCGAACTGATAGCGCTAAGCGTGTAAAACGGGCGTTTGGTTTCTTGGGCAATGATGTTTGCGAGTGTAGTTTTTCCAATGCCAGGCGTTCCCCAAAAAATAACAGAAGGCAGTGTACCGTTTTGTATTCCAGCGGTCAACGCACCGTTGGGTCCTACCAAATGATCTTGACCGATATAGTCTGCAAGTTGTCGAGGACGAATTCGTTCTGCCAGTGGAATGCTCATCTTGTAAAGATACGAGATTCTTGAATTTAATAAGGCGTTAGGCGCGCTGTCTTACCGCCTCATACAAAAATGCCCCACAAGCTACCGATACGTTCAGTGAGGCGATGGTTCCTGTCATGGGTAGTTTTGCTTGTACATTGCATATTTTTAAAACAGAAGAAGCAATTCCTTTGTCTTCTGAACCCATTACAATGGCAGTAGGTTTTGACAATTCGCAGTCATAGAGATAATTCGTTGCCTTTTCAGTGGCAGCAACAATTTGAATCTCACTAGCCTGCAAATGATAAATGGCATCTTTGATATGATTTACTCTGCAAATAGGAACATTGAATACAGCGCCTGCAGAAGTTTTAATAACGTCTCCATTGATAGGAGCCCCACCGCTGGCTTGTACGATAATTCCAGAAACACCTGTACAGGATGCAGTTCGAATGATGGCACCAAAATTTCGCACATCAGACACTTGGTCTAAAATAAGAAACAACGGATTTTCGGGAGCTTGCTCCAACAATGCATCCAAGCTATGCAATTGAATAGGGGAGATGGTTGCTACTACCCCCTGATGATTGTACATTGTGAGGCGATTGAGTTTTTCAATGGGAACCATTGAAAATACAATTTCTTTGCTTTTCAGTAGCTGAACAAGTTCGTGCGAAAGAGCCCCTTTTAAACCTCTTTGTACAAATACTTTGTCAATAGAATTACCAGCTTCTATAGCTTCCATAACTGCTCGAATACCGTATATAAGCGTTTCGTTTTTCATGCTTCAAATGTAACCAAAAAAAAACCACCCGAAGGTGGTTTTTTTTAGAGAAAGAGAAATCAGTAAAATGACCCTTTATGTAATTTTATTCAATAAAAAAAATCATTTTTATAAAACCAAAAACCCCGCATATTGCGGGGTTTTGAATGCGTAATTTTCATTATGCAGCACTATAAGTATTGAAACCTAGTTGTCCCAGAATATTTTGGTACTTTGCTCGTCACCACCTATTGCTGTTGAAGCAGCAGTGTAGTTTGAAGGGTTTCTCGTTTGTTCTACAACAGGATAAGTCAAACGTCTTGGAACTTCCTTGAAATCACCAGCCCCAAGTTCGGACTGAGTTAATGGTGCTCCTCCGTAACGTCGGTAAGCCGTCCATCCTTCAAATCCTCTATTGAACATAGCAATCCATAGTTGTTTTCCAATTTTCTCATCTGAGGTTCCATCTGCAGTTGCATAAGCAACTTTAGGCTTAAGCAAATAAGCGTCAGCAGCAGCTTCTGTTAATCCCCAATCGGTAAAACTAGCTTTGATTCCGTTGGCATAATGCGTTGCGGCATCACCGCCTACAGACCAACCTCTTGCCGCAGCATCTGCAAGGTAGAAGCTAATTTCTGCGAAATCAAACAAAACACCTCTAAAGGTAGGATCAAATAGTTTGGTTCCTAACTTAGAATGCGCAGACCATGCACTTTTTTGGCCAATAACTCCTCCTTTATAAGCACCGTCAATTTTACTGGTTGGATCAAAGAAAACATCTTGACGAGGGTCTTCTAGGTCTGTTGAAGTCAAAGCGTCAACAATAGGTTTACCAAGAACGTAGTCATTTCTACCACTTTGCACCAACTCTAACCATGATGGGTTGGTATTGGGTGTGCTTCCTTCATAATCCATAGTAACATTGTCTGCATTACTTGCAACAGCACCGCTTGCAGCAGCCTCTACTTCTGATTTAAAGGTGTTTCCAGTGGCTCTTACTCCAATTTTAACAATTAGCGAGTTAGCGAATTTTACCCAAGCATCTTTGTCTCCAGCGAGTACAAAATCAGCACTAGAAAACCCTTTACCTGAACCCGCTAGCAACGTTTTGGCTGCAACGGCTCTGCTCATTAGATCAACGTAAATAGTCGCGTCATCGTCGTATTTTGGTGCTAAAACTTGATCTGCACCAACAACTTTGAGAGCTTCAGTGTAAGGAATATCTCCAAAATTATCAACCAAATATTGCCATGCATACACAGCAAGCAATTCAATTTGCGCAGATTTGAAATCATCGTCAGTCACCAACGAAGCAGCATCTTTAAGATCAAATAAAATGTTTTGATAGACTTCAGAAAAAACTTCTCCAGGTATTCCACGATTTTTCATATCATATTGAGATTCATCCGTATAGGTTGTTTGTTGTGCGTATTGTGCATACAACGTAAAGGGTGCATCTCTGTAGTCGATGTCATTGACTTCGTCAACAAGAGTCTTTTGAGCAGCAGAGAATAAGGACTCTGCACTCGCTTCAACGGGATTGTTGGGATCTTTGTTTAAACCCTCATAATCAGCATCTGAAGAACAAGCAGCCATTGTTACAGCTACTACTGTTATAAATATAAATTTTATTTTTTTCATTTTTAATAGGATTAATTTAGTTATTAAAACTGGAATTTAAGACTCAACCCAATTTCTTTGATATTTGGGTAGGCACCAGACTGGTATCCTTGAATATTCCCAGCAGATAAACCTGCCTCAGGATCTGAGTAAGGTACATTGCTATGAATAATCCAAAGGTTTCTACCTATTAACGAAACATTGGCACTTTCGATAAATGTTCTGTCAATTAGCCTGTCAGGAAAGGTAAAGCCAATAGATACTTCTCTTAGCTTTACAAATGAAGCGTCATAAACATAGTTTGCTGCAGGCATATAAACATAACCTTCAACAGTTGTATAATCTCCAGCCTCTCCGTAAACGTTATTGGGTGTACCGTCAGCGTTTACACCTGGGAGCAAAACTCCTCCTCCGTCAGCTACGGGCTCACGAATAGAAACTCCATTCGCATTGAGTCTTGTAGATTCAGCTAAAATACCTGTCAAAGAAGAATACCGAGCATCCAAAGAGAATACATCTCCTCCTTTTTGAATGTCAATTAAGAAACTAGCAGATAAATTTTTGTAAGTAAACTTGTTTTTGATACCCCCTGTCCAATCAGGAATGATAGATCCAAGAATTTCTGTATTAGAATCTGAGTTTTCATAAGCACCTGTGGAGGTTTTGATTTTTTGTCCATTTTCATGGTATACAAAATCTGTACCTCTAATAACCCCGTACTCATCTCCTTTTTTAGCACCGATAGAAATACCTCCTTGAAGATCAGCAAAGTTTAGATACTCAATTTCATTTCCACTGGCATCTTTTCCAAGCTCAATAACTTTAGAGCTGTATGTTGACCAGTTGGCAGTGATGTCCCAGTTAAAGTCTGCAAGACGAACAGGGTTGGCATTCAATACCAATTCAACACCTTTGTTTTGAACAGAACCTGCATTTACATAAAATGCATTTCCACCCGTAGCATTGGATATTTGTAATGGTGTAATTAAATCTTCAGTGGTTCTGTCATAAACAGAAATATCAAGACCCAAACGATTTTTATACAAATCAAGCTCCAATCCAAATTCATATTCTTTGGTAGATTCTGCTTTTAGACTCTCGTTGTTAAATGTTGAAGGGTTTGTTGCTTGTGGTTGACCATTAAATCCAGCGACCAACAAATAGGATTGAAAAACTCGATACGGATTTGTGTCAGCTCCTACCTCCGCGTAGTTTGCACGGAACTTCGCAAAGTCAACGATTGAAGAATCAAATAAATTTGATAAAATAACCGATCCTGAAATAGAAGGATAGTTGTATCGGTTGTTGGCTTTAGGAAGTGTAGAAGACCTGTCAGATCGATAAGTAGCTTCCACAAAATACGTGTCATCAATACCAACGCTTACACGTCCATAGAGACCGTCAACCTTTTTGGTTGCATCGTAATTGGATATATCACTTGATGTAATAGGATTTGCTGAATTAGATAATGCATACAATCCTGGAATATTGAGACCTCCATTAGTTTCAGCTGTCAAGTAATCCCATTTTTGAACACGAAGGTTCCATCCAATGTTTCCATCGATATTAACTCTGTCATTGATGTTTTTATTATAGGAAGCTATGAAGTCATAATTGCGCTCAGAAGAGGTTTGGTGACTTACATAGTATCTCGAAACATCAACAGAGCCAACATCAATACGCTCTTCTTTAACGAAATCGTATTGATCAAATGAAACACGTCCTAAAAACTTAATCTCTTCATTCAGTTCATAATCTATCGCTAAGTTACCAAAGTAGCGGTTGCGATTGTCTGTGTTGTACATATGATCTCTCATCCAGTAAGGATTGTTGAAGTAGTGAGGAGTCGTATCAGGTGTAGTTCCTGTGGTATCCATACCAAACATGTTCCACGAATAATTTCCTCCAGTAAGATCATATACTTTTTTATCCATATTCAAATCAATAGTAGATCCCCACCATTGTCTAAATCCTTGGAATACATTTTGTCCATCGTACCCTGTACCATAACGGCCAGTAGCATCTGTGTTTGTATAAGTAATTCCGGCAGACACTCTCAAATCATCTCTAAGCATTTGAGAACCTGAAAAGTTAAAAGAGTTTCTATCAATAGATGCGTTTGGTAAAATACCAGAAATATTTGCGTTGGTGTAACGCAATCTAAAGTTACCCGAATCGTTGGCCCCTTCAAAAGCAATCGAATTGGTTGAAGTAATTTGTGTGTCAAAGAAGCCAGCAACTGTTCCAGCGGGTGCGCCAGGATTGTCAGGAGCTGTTTTTTGGTATAAGTCTGTTAACTCTGGAATCATGTTGTACCAGTGGTGAACTTCTTGCCCTGTTAATTTAGGACCAAAAGAGGCGTCATCTGTCGTATTTACAACTGCAGTGCCATCCCACGGATCTAAGTAATATCCATCAGCATTTCCACCATATCCTTGTCCATATTCATACTGATACGAAGGAAGTGTACTTTCGTCAACACTACCCATAACTAGCTGTGAACTTACAGTAATTCCAAGTCCTGAACTTTTTACTTTCCCTTTTTTGGTTGTAATCAGAATCACACCGTTTGAAGCTCTTGATCCATAAAGTGCAGATGCAGCAGCACCTTTCAATACCGATACCGAAGCAATGTCTTCTGGATTAATGTCCATAGCACCGTTTCCGTAATCAAATCCTCCTTGACCTCCAACAACCTCAGCAGTGTTGGGAGTCGAGTTGCTAATAGGTGTTCCATCTACAACAAACAATGCTTGGTTGGATCCTGAAATGGAAGAATACCCACGAATAACCACGTTGGCAGAACCTCCCATGGTATTATAGGATTGGATGTCCAGACCTGCAACTTCTCCACTTAGGGATTCTACAGGGTTGAACGCTTGAACGTCCCCGATAGCATCACCGTTAATGGTTTGAACCGCATAACCAAGTGATTTTTTCTCTCGGGTAATACCCAATGCAGTTACAACGACCTCGTTTAGCTGGTTGTCAGCAGAGAGCGTAACGTTTATTGTTGCAGAGGCCCCTACTTCAACAGACACAGCACCGTATCCAACAAAACTAACAGCAAGAACGTCCCCCTGAGAAGCCGTTATTGAGTAGTTTCCATCAAAGTCCGTAGAGGTACCATTAGTAGTTCCCTGAACAACAACTGTTGCTCCAGGAAGAGGCACTCCGTCAGCGTCGGTTACTATACCAGTAACGACTTGCTGAGCCATACTCCATTGAAACATCACCAAAAATGATAATGTTAAAATTTGAATAAATTTAGTTTTCATATAGAATGATTATTAATTTGTTAATACACAAAGATGTTAAATAAATGTTAACTATCCAAGAAATATTGTCATAATAGTCAATAATTCTGTAAATAAACTAATTATTTTAACGTATCACCTAAGTAAAACTTATTTTTATAACAAAAATATCTCTCCAATCCCGAAGACTCAAATTGTTGAATTGTTATTTATAAGCTCGTATTTTGTCATATTCATAATAAACTATGGTAAATAAAAACCCCCGCCAATGGGCGGGGGTTAAAAAATTTAAATTTAAAAAATTACATTTTTGTTTTTACATCAACTGAACCCTCTGTTGGTGCATTGAACGATAATTATTGATCTGGAACACTCCAATAATCTAAATAGTTATAATTAAAAGTCGCATTTGTATTTAAATTACCTAGAGCGTCAAGAACTACTTTTCCAGACTGAGGCTGTTTTGTTACATTCCAACGTCTTGTGTCATAAAACCCAACACCTCTTAAAAATAGGCCTATTCTTCTTTCAATTCTTAGTTCCTCCAGAGCTTCATCTAAGGTAAGACCAGTCCCGCTTATATCAGACAAACCGGATTGTTGGTGTGTTCTAATTTTATCAATCAATGCTAAACCATCTTCAATCTGATTAGTTCTAATTAGAGCTTCAGCCATCATTAATTCGTTTTCATCGTATGTGGCATTAAAATTTCGAACATCAGACACTTGGTCTTAAATAAGAAACAATGGATTTTCGGGAGCTTGCTCCAACAATGCATCTAAGCTATGCAATTGAATAGGGGAGATGGTTGCTACTACCCCCTGATGATTGTACATTGTGATGCGATTGAGTTTTTCAATGGGAACCATTGAAAATACAATTTCTTTACTTTTCAGTAGCTGAACAAGTTCGTTCGAAATAGCCTATTTAAACCTCTTTGTACAAATACTTTGTCAATAGAATTACTAGCTTCTACAGCTTCCATAACTGCTCGAATACCGTATATAAGCGTTTCGTTTTTCATGCTTTAAATGTAACCAAAAAAAAAACCACCCGAAGGTGGTTTTTTTTGTCACTGAAAAAAATTAGTCAATTGTAATTTCGTTTCCAGCATAGTCATATAAAGTGTATTCTCCTCCACTTACACTAATAAAAAATATAATGCCATGAGTATCATTGGGAACTGCATCATCTTCCCCGCCATCATTTAGATGAACGGCTTGTGAGTCATCTTGAATAACAGTTGTTGACCATTCGCCACCTTTAACAATTGTTGCGGTAATAGGTGACAATTCATCAACTCCAGATCCTTCAAATCCGTTTGCCCAGTTTTCGTGCCAAATAACATAATCACCATCTCCCCAGGCTGACATATCCCATATCAGTACCTCCGGGCAATCCGCAGTAGCAGCGTAGTTAGTGGAATTAAACGTAGTCCATGGATCGTTTATATCAAATCCAGCAGCATCTGAAACATATATATCTAAATCGAGATCATCACATGTATGATAATCATCATCAAGAGTGATTATTTTATCCCAATCAAAACTCATTTCAAGATCTTCAGAGATATAATTATTGATGGTTAATGACATTGTTGGGTAAGTGGTGTTGGGATGAACCAAGTGCTTACTTGCCAATGATGGTCCGCTTATCACTTCCAACTCTAGAGTTTCTGCAGTTTCTATAGCGGAATCTGATAAAATCTCTATAGACATGGTTCCGGTTGTTTCATAAGCCTTAACAGTCGCCTCAACCAATTCATAATCTTCATGAAGAACAGCAGTTCCACCTGCTACAAACCCAAAGTTTAGGTCTCTGTTTATGGCCTTGTCTGTGGTTACCGTAATTGTGATTACTGATTCATCCCCTTCATTAAAGGTTGTTTCATCTGTATCTACAGCAAAAGTTGCTGTAGGATAATTGTTTGTATTACCAACTTCTGTGGAATCTTGTTTAGCACTTTCGGCTTCACAACCTATCACAAGTAAAGCAAACAACGCTGTGTAAATTATATATTTAAAATTTTTCATATGCGAATTATTAAAATTTTTATTGCTATTGTTTTGTGTAGACTACGTCATAGTACCTACAATTGGAATCTCCTGCTGGGAAACAGATTGAATATTTAACTGAAATAGTTCCAGCAGTTGGGTCGTATTCTCCATGAACACCTAAATCATCTACCCAGTTTCCATAGTAATCAATTAGGTACTGACCATCAATTATGATTTCATCACAAACATCTTGTACCGTCATACCAGGTGTTCCAGTTCCAGCCAATTGCCCTGAAACCCAGTGGCCTACCTCGGCTGTTCTATATACTCCAGCTGAAGTTTCAGTCCATGTGTCTGTAAAGGTTATTGTAGAAACTGTTCCATCGTAAGCAGTATATTTCATTACAGCATCATAAGTTCCTGCTAAGTCAGAAAAACAAAGGTAGTTGAAAGTAATTTTCAACATGGTTCCGTTTCCAACAACATTGTTTCCAGAAGCACTGGATACTTTAAGATTAAGAACAGGTGCTTTTTCAAGAGGAGCAACAATACCATCAGTTAACATTGTAATGGGTAGTTTTCCGTAATAATTATTGTCTCGTGAAAGTGTAATGGAAGAAGAAGGGAAACTATAATGGATTCCCTCAATGGCAGTTGAAGAAGCATCCGCTTCAACAGTTAAGGAAACATCTCCCTGTAGATCTTCAAAACCAGGACCTTTAACTTCTACAATAATGTCATTGTTGTATGTGGCTCCACTGGAGATACCAGCTATTGTTTGATTTTTCTTTACAAAACCAGCCAAATTCGGTCCCTCACCATTAGCTTGGTATGTGGTTTCATCTTCCACACACGATGTGAATGTTAAGACAAGACCAATTAATGTTAAAAATTTAATATATTTTTTCATTTTCTTTAATTTATTAGTTAGCCCAAAATATTTTAGTTGTAAACACATCAGGTTGTGAGGGTAAATTCACTGTATTTGAAGTTACCTCACTGGATGGATATGCTAAACGCGTAGGAATATTTGGTTTTGTATTTCCAGTCAATGATAATGGAACATCATCAGGAAAGCCAGTACGATTGTAATCAAACCAACTTTGGATTGCATTGATTCCAATCAGCGCAGTGGCTTTTTGAACCATGATTGCTTCCAGTTTGTCAGATGATGCATCCCAGCCGACATTGGCAATATTTTGAGCATAATAATTTGCTGCTCCAGAAACCTCCAAGTAATCAAAAGAAGCACTGATTCCTCCTTCGTAATAGGTTTTTGGAGTCCCAGTTACATACCCTTTGTGAGCAGCCTCTGCTAAATTGAAATGAGTTTCGGCAGATGAGTACAATACTGTCCCTTGATCAGGGCCTATTAAGATGCCAGGACCTATATTGGACACATTATCTGGGACGAACTGATCAACAGTAGGAACATCATAATCCAACAGTCCTTGAACAACTCCTAAGTGACCAGTATCTGGCTCTTCAAACAAAGCATCAATTCGAGGATCGTTCGTGCTTGTTAACCTATTTAGTATATAGGGAGTTGCACAGGTTGCGTCATTGGTTAATGTATTTGAACCCGAAACGTCTTGACCAAAATCAGCCCATTTTCGATTTTGTTGATCTTCCGCATTGTTGTATCCAATATTGATAATAACGTCATCGGTATAAAACCCTGAACCTTCTGTGGATATTTTTCCAAATTCTTCAGTAAGGTAGGCTTCGTTTCCGGTCATACTTGACTGACGTACAAGCAATCGTAACTTAACGTTGTTAGCAAATTGAATCCAACTGTCCATATCACCTGCAAAAACCCCATCATCATCACCGGGAACTAATGCTCCAGCAACTTCTTTGGTCGCTTTTATTAAGGCTATGGCATCTGTCAAATCATTAACAAGAGCGTTGTAAATAGTTTGTGCATCGTCGTATTTTGGAGTTGGATTTCCACCTCTTTGAAGCGCTTCTGAGTAAGGAACATCTCCGTAAGTGTCGACTATAATTTGAAAGTGTAATGCAGACATAATGGCTGCAATAGCTTTATAGTTTCCGTATTGCTCTCCTTCTAATTGACGCAAAACGTTGAATTGCTTCAAAACAGTTCCGTAGTTGTAATCAAAAATTCGACTGTAAAAAGTGGTAGTCACTCTGTATGCAAATTCGTCTGTATACCAAGAAAATCCATCAGACTGGCTCCAGTTGGCCATAAACATGTTTCCAAGGTGGTTTTGACCACGATCTCTATCTTCTATAATGGCGGCATAGTTTAAGGCAACTGGAAGTAGTAAATCGGGACTCACCGATAAGGGATTATTAGGATCTGTATTAACATCCAAATAATCATCGCTACAAGCTCCTAACATTGTTAGAATGAAAAGGAACTTAAATGTATTTAAAATATTTTTCATGATTTGTATTATTTATAATGTTAAAATTCAACGTTCACACTAAATCCAATTGATCGGGTAGGGGGTGATTGAAAATATCCACCAATACCAATGGCATTCTCATTCCTTGTTGGGTTTTCAAAATCTGGCCTTGTTGGATTGTTAAATTCTGGATCCGAAAATGAATTCTCTTCAGGTAACCAAGTGAATAGGTTTCGTCCAATCAATCCAAATCGTATTGACTCGATAGGGACTTTACTAATCATTGAATTTGGTAAGGTGTATGTTAACGAAACTTCCCGCATTTTAAGAGCCGTGGCATCTTTTACGTAGTTTTCCTTAATATCATTATAGGTGTTTGTCCAAAAATCTTGTCTACCCCCTGTAACAGGAATGTTAGTGTTTGCTTCATAAACACCATCACTAACCTCAATTACTGAATTTGGAAACACAAAATCTTGACGATTTGCAGAAACAGATTCTCTAGAGCGACCTGTAAATTCCATTCGATCAGAACCTTGCTCGTAATATACATGTCCTGTTCTATAATCCATTGTAGCGGATAAGCTTAAGTTTTTATAGTTGAATGTAGAGGTCATACCCAAAATATAATCAGGGGTAGTTTTTCCCATATTTTTAAGCTCACCTTTGATTGGATCTCCAGTAAGCGCATCAACTACAATTCTACCCTGAGGATCTCGAGTGTATGAAGTTGCTTTCAATTGTGGATACTCTTCTCCAATAATCGCAAAAACACCGTAATCGTCTACAGCATTGATGGTAATTTCGTTGACTCCTTCAGTAATACTAACCACTTCCTGTGTATTTGAAAAATAGTTAACACTTAGATCCCATGAAAAGTCATTCATTTTAAGAACAGTTCCTTCAAGGAGTATTTCGTATCCTTTTCCTTCAACTTTACCAATGTTAGTAAGATATGAACTAGCACCTGCAGCTACAGAAGGGGTAGTGGAGGTAATGAGGTCTGTAGAAGTAGTCATAAAATAAGAAGCGTCAAGCTTGAAACGACCGTTTAAGAAATTCATATTCAATCCAACTTCAGTCGTGTTGATTTTTTCTTTCTTAATTCCAGCATCCACAGCAGTTCCTGATTGGAAGAATCCATTCAGTGATCCAAAAGGGAACCCATTGGATTGTTCAAAAGTTTCATTGGTTTGGTAAGCACCTAAGTCGTTAAATACAGTAGAGTTACTAACCGTTGCTTTGATATAAGATACAATATCATTTTGAAGCTCTGGTATTGCGTCTGTCAGTATAAAAGACAAACCAATTGCTGGATAAAAATAACTGTTATCTCCCTTAGGCAAGGTAGAAGTATAATCGAATCGACCGGATGCGTTTAAAAATAAGTAATCTTTGTAACCAATATTAATGTCCGCAAAATATCCATAATTTCTTTTAACCGACTCGTCAACACTTATTACAGGTTGACCCGTTCCGTTGGAAACATCATAAAATCCAGGAATACTAATATTAGTAACTTCAATAGTGCTGCTTCTGGATTTTTCAGTAACGGAGTTCGCTCCCAAAATACCGGTTAGATTGAAATTTTCAGTAATGTCTTTTTTAATAGAAAGCGCAGCAAACGACGAGTATGTTGTAAATGAGAATTCAGAATCTGTTACAAACGATGAAACATCAGAGTGTGCAGGCTGGAGATCAGGATCATAGGTCTGAGCAGCTCTCCAGTCTTTTCCGTTACCATTCCCTGTGTTGACACTAAATCGAGTAGTCAAGCTAGCCCAGTCATTAATGTCATAAGAAGCTTCGATATTTGAAATCAATCGACTAGATTTGTCTATGTTTCTGTTGGTTCCAATAGCCCAATACGGGTTTTGGTAGTACGCATTAAAATAGTTGTCTGCATACGCATAACTTTCTGGGTTGTCCCAGTCTCTGTATTGAGATAAAGGAATGTTAGCAGGCGTATTCAATACAAACCAATACAAAGTACGGTCTTGATTTCCAATAGAACTTCCAACCACATTTTCACTGTCTCTAAAATAGTTAGAAGAAAACTTTAAGTTCAAGTCTCCCATTTTTTTGGAAGCATTCACCTTAAAAGTGGTTTTGCGATATTCATCATTGGGAACAATTCCATCGGTTTTTTGTTGCCCTATGGAAACATAAAAAGCACTGTTGTCACTACCTCCAGAAAAATAAACAGTATTTTGAAGCGTCCTCCCTTTGTTATAAAAATCTAACAAATTATCTTTCACAGGAGCATAAGGAACCGCTTGAAAAGAACCATCAGCGAATGTAGGTCCAATTTGGCGCACCGTTCCGTCAAATCGAGGCCCCCAGTTTGTGTTTTCTACATTGTCATAAGCACCTTGCCATCCAGTACCGTATTGATCTTGGAATTTAGGCATGTAGGCTACTTGCTCCACTGTGTAAGCAGAAGTTATCCCCACTCTAAAGTCCTGGCCTATTTTTCCTTTTTTGGTTTCGACTAGTACCGCACCGTTGGAAGCTAGAGAACCGTACAACGCAGCTGCAGTCGCACCTTTAAGGACGTTGATGTTTTCAATATCGTTTGGGTTCAAAGCATCAAATGCTCCAGAAGTAGCAATAGAACCATCAATAATGATTAATGCAGTATTCGAAGAACTGATTGAACGCAAACCACGAAGTAATATTTGCGTGTTAGGATTAACCCCATTGCTTTGAATGTTAACTTGCATACCTGCAATCTTACCAACCAAAGCGCTGGCTCCTGTGGAAGGAGCAACTTTGATTAATTTTTCAGAACTTAGTTTTTGAGTTTGGTAAGTCAAGGATTTGGCAGCCCTTTCGATACCAAAACCAGTAACAACTACTTCATCAAGAGTGTTGCTTGAACTGAGAACAATATCCACAGTAGCACTGCTACCCACCGTTACCGATTGATTGGCATACCCCACAAAGCTAAACACCAAGGTTTGTCCTTGGGAAGCTTGAATTTGATATTTTCCATCAAAGTCGGTGGTCGTACCATTGTTAGTACCTTGAATAACGACTGTGGCACCCGGCATGGGAACCCCCGATTCGTCGGTTACAGTACCCGATACAATTTGCTGTGCCCATAAAGAAGCACTCATACAAGTGATTGCAAAAAACAATACACTCCATCGTAAGCATGTTTTCATAAAAA
>Ga0209654_1000893_pt1 | contig 26454 bp, 26 predicted proteins | sample SaaInl1SG_22_DNA_FD_184646 | JGI IMG/M metagenome (GOLD analysis project Ga0209654, IMG submission 184646) | Marine microbial communities from expanding oxygen minimum zones in the Saanich Inlet - ESP_161SG_22_DNA (SPAdes) (version 2) | ecosystem: Environmental > Aquatic > Marine > Intertidal... | reverse complement strand
TCTTCGACATGAGGAGGGTGTGTGTGAAGCGGCGATCCTCTCGCTTGCTGCAGAAGCGAAGCTGAAGCCAGTTGAGTGGATGCTTGTCGGCGCACCAACAGCGAGCGGCGCATCTCAATGGCTCGCGCTCAAGCGATTTGATCTGACTGATACTGGGCGTTTGCATGTCGCAACAGCGAGCGGATTGTTAGACGCAGATTTTCGTATGCCAAGCCTTGACTATTCAGATCTGATTCAGTGTGCTCGTGAAATCTGTCAGTCTCCAGCGCGTGGTCAGTTGATGTATCGGCGTGCCGTGTTCAATCTGTTGGTTTGCAACCATGACGATCACGCCAAAAATCATTCATTTTTACAAAATGATGAAGGCCGATGGGATTTATCGCCAGCCTACGATCTGACATTTAGTCCGCATCCCTATAATGAACACTCTACGGCATTTCATGGTCATGGCGAACGGCCGCCAGTGGAAGTGCTTGAAAGACTTGGTGAGCGTGCATCGTATGCATCACCAGAGAAAAGCCGTGCTGTGATACGGGATATCATCGAAGTTGTTTCAACATTCGAGCAAGTCGCAAAGGATCTCGGTGTCTCCAAACCAATACGTCAGGAAATCGCCCAGAGGCTCGATGCTCAGTGTGAGTATTATGCTTCCCAAATCTGACCGATAACGTGACGAGGCTGGAAATTAGAGGGCGATTCGCTGATCGTAGGAGATTTTTTATACATCCGTTAGGGCGTTGAACTCACGAAGTCCTCTCGATACCGGTTTGAAGAGCGGCAAAAATTGGCCGTTTTCGTAAAAGTTCCTATCTTTTTTATTAGACATTAGTCTAATACCCAGTAAGAAAATTTAAACAAAATTCAGGCAAAAAATGAGACAGCGAATCGGGGTCGGAAAATCATCGTTCAAACTTTACTCAACTACTTTGACGAGAAGGTCAAAATCGCCCTGCAGTAAAAACGATATAAACACCTGATTTATAATGATTTATTTATCCTAATTTTCAGGTGGAAAAATCTTCCTGGAAAACAGTCGAGAAACACACGACGAAATTTCGCTCAAAAAGTTCCGTAAATTTCGAAAAAAATTTATTTTCACGTGACACAAGGAGCCTTATTTCGCCTTAGGGATGGTATATGACTCGGTTGTTCAACCGTGACGGTTTGGTTACCGTATGTCTCGTGGACCCCTAATGGGCACCATGCCTCGGTAGGGCTAGCTTACCTACCACTGGGGTAACCCAGTAAAAAGAGGATACTTAAGTAACCTTTAAAATTATTTAATGAGGGAATCTCAAATGAAGAAAATTATTGCACTTGCAGTCGCATCTGCATTTGTTGCTCCAGCCTTCGCCGCTGAAGTAAATCTGGGTGGTTCAGTTGAAGCCAGCTATAACGACGCTAACGGTACTGCCACTACGGCAACTGACACGATCTTCACGATCTCTGCGTCTACTGAAACCGCCACGGGAATTTCGGTTTCTGGCGACATCAACATCAAGAGTGATAACGATGGCGCAGCAGGTGACGGTAGCAACTCGTTAACTCTGGCGGGGCCTTTCGGATCAATTGATGCGGGTGACACTTCATCAGCCGCTGATAAGTTTGACGATCGTAACGATTACGGGAAACTCAATGGTGTTGCGACTTCTGCTGGTGATGCTGCAATTGGCTGGACTCTACCTACAATGGTCGAGGGTCTGTCGGTTTACGTATCGCACGCTACTGACACAAACGCCGATTCTGCTGAATCGATGAAGCACACCGGTGTGGGCGTTCAGTATTCTGCGGGCCCTGTTTCTGTAGCTTACGCTCAGAACGACGAAGAGGCTGAAAAGTCTGACGTAACGTATGCAGGTGCCACAGTCACGTTTCAAGGTTTAGCGCTCAGCGTTGAATCTTTGGAAGATGGAGCTGGTTCAGCAGCTGCCAAGATCGATGAAGACGTTATTGGTGCTAAATATTCAATGGGTGACATCACCGTTTTCGCGGCAAACTACGAAAAGAAAGTTGGTGGCTCTAAAAGCTCAGAAGTTAGCTCTTACGGCTTACATTACAGCCTCGGTGGTGGTGTAACATTCTTCGTAGAAGCTTCTCAGGACGATCTCAATGACGCGGCTGACAAGACAGGCGCTGGTATTGTAATGGCATTCTAATCTGCAAGGATTGCACATAGAGTAATGAAAGGCTGGGTTTTACCCAGCCTTTTTTATGGGTTTATTGTTTTATGGTTGGTCAGAGTTTCAATAAACGGTTTCTCCGATTCACGGCTACCCATAGTATCTGGATAAGCGCTTTCTTTCTGCATAAAGAAGGTGTTATCAAAGGACATTTGATTTTGTCGGGTAAGTAATTGGGATCCGTAAATCTTTTCTAGCTCGGCTCGAAAGACGCCATCGGTACTTGCACTAGCGTTATATTTAAGGTCGGCTTGGCTGTAGGCCTTGGTTGCCCATCTTTCTTTCGAACACGTTATCGATAATTGCTTCCGCCGGTCAGGTGTTCTTGCCAACTGAATTTTTTCGATTACAGATAGCTCAATGCATTCTTCTTGATATGCGTTTTCGAGTGCTATTAATGAATCTGCGACATTTGACATTTGTTCTGAGCTGTAAGCCTGAAGGCTCCAACTTCCATTGAGCATCACGCTCGTTGTGAATATGGAGACAAATAGATAGTGACGACGAGTTTTCATCTGTATTCCTTTTGATGCGAGCTATACATATACGTAAATGCTTGTTCAAGCTCTCTTGTGTACGCGTTCATGTCAATGAAGCCACCTTCTCGTTTTACTTTGGAGGCCAATAACCTTTTACATTCTCGGTTGATTTCTGGATTTGTAGCAAGAAATACTGCTTTGTCTGCGTAGTCGTCATAGTTAATTGAGACGTAAAGACTTTCGTCGATGTTCGTTCTGCGTAACAGCGACAGCCCTACTCGACTTGGAAAGGTATTTCCGGGCATCGTTAGGATTGGAGTTCCGGCCCATAGAGCATCGGTCGCCGTGGTATGAGCATTATATGGTGACGTATCTAGAAATAAGTCACATACGCTTAGTACTTCAATGTAGTCTAGCGTGGGAAGTCGAATTATAAATTTTATTTGCTCGGACACTCCAAGCGCGCGAGCCGATGCTAGTAGATTCGTTCTAGCATCATCGTTATCCGCAAGCAGCAGCAGAATGGATTTAGGCGATCGTTTTAGAATAGTGGCCCAAGTTTCAAACATTTTTTTAGTAATTTTATAAGTGTTGTTCAGACAACAAAATAAAAAAGAGTCATTAGGTAATTTGTACTTGTCTCGGTCAATAGATCTGACGTGAGGTCGTTTGAGATCATTGGGCTGATAACCTAGCGATATTCTGTATATTTTTTCTATGAAAAAATGCTCATTTTCATGAGGGATTGTAGTTGAGTCGGCAATGATATAGTCGATGCTCGGATGTCCTAATGTCGCAGGGTATCCCAAATATGAAACCTGAACTGGAGCAGCTCGTTGAAAAAAAATAGAGGTTCTGCCGTTGCCGAAATAGCCATTTAAGTTAATTAATATGTCGATCCCCAGTTTTTTTATTTCGGTCTGCACCTCTGTGTCGGTTTTATCATAAATATTTATGATTGAACCGTTTGTAGCCTCCAGACGTGCTCTGTAAGTTGATTCATCAGTAAACCCATTATCAAAGTAAAATATATCAAACTTACTTTGGTCGTGGAGCTCTAGTACGCTTATTAATAATTTAAGCGTAGCGTGCTCCCTGAATTCACCGCATAGATAGCCGATCCTTAACTTATTAGGTGATGAGTTCAACGCTCGAGTGTTTGAGATGTTCTTTGGAAAGTCCCCTTCATTGACTGATGGTGCGTAACGGACTGCTTCATCAAGATTTTCGTGTTCATATTGATTCCGTGCGATACCAAAAAACGGGAAAGAAACTTCTTTGGAAGCTCTAATTCGTAACTCATTTTCCCAGTCACATGCGCTTGCATAGTAGTACGAGGCCCTTCCGTAATCGGTTGGAGATTGAGTTATATTGGCGAGCTGTTCTGCGAATTCGGCAGCCTTCCTCGGTCTTTTAAGCTTAAAAAGACATACCGCTAACGAACGTAATATTTCTCGATTAGTTGGGTCAAGATCAAATGCCTTTTCGAATTGCTTTAGGGCTTCCGGCCTCCGGTTAGCCTTGTAATGAATCGTTCCAGCATTGAGATGAGCCATGGGCTCATCAATCAGTTCGAGTTCTGGGAGCAGCTCTTCTAATCGACTGTAGTTCTCCAGGGCTATATGGTTTGCTGTTAGGTTAATAATTACAGAAGGTCGATTGGGGAAGTGCTGCAAAAGAGTCTCGTAATATTCACACGCTCTCAACCTGTTACCTTTTTTTTCGAAGAGGAGAGCTTTTTGAAACAAGTCTATTGCGTGGGCTTCTAGCATTACTTTTGTTTGAATTTTCCGTAAATCGCTCAACGGTAGTATACCTTGACTGCCCGCGGAATCGAAATCAAGGATTCTAAAGACTTTAATCAGGTTCGGCCCTTTGTAGACTAACTGACCGTTATGCTTGTTGTGGACAGCTGTATCTCTCGAGAACTAAGCTTTTTACAACAAATCCGTTTAACTAGCATGCGCGTGACAGTCAGGGAATCGAGCGGACAAAGGCCGGTGTTTACTAATCTCTATTTTCTATTTATTTGATTCTCTCTGTTGTCCAACACGTAACAACGGTTGTTGTCATCACTTAATGCTAGTTTGAAAAGCGTTTGTGAATTTTTACTTGCCTTGCTAAATTATTCCCGCAATGAATTACTACCGTTTAGCTGCGTCTGTAATTCCCTAGGCGGTTAGGCAAATTAAAGGGAGTGGTTCTTCGCGCGGTAGATCTTCGGATTTGGCGTTACGTCTGAGTTGGGGGGCGTTCGTTTAGATTAATTATCATTGACTTCACATGGTCCAGGAGTTTCATACTTGAATATCCTTTCAGACCCTTGGGGTCCGTTGATCGAATAATACGGGTCGTCGCTTTATTCAAAGGTTTCCACTGTTCAAACAAAGCCTGATCATTTGTATACACGGCGATTAGTTTTACTGAGTAGGCGCAAGCGACGTGCACTAGTGCGGTATCAGGTGTGATAACTAATTGTGAATGCTGAACGAGTGCTAGTGTCGGAATGATCGTTGAGCTTGGTGACGCGACACTAACGTTTGTTTTTTCACTAAACAAAGACGTGTAACGCTCGTGGTTCTGCGCCTCTGTGGAGACGACTATTTCGAGAGATGGGTCTAAACGAGCTGCTTCGTCCGCAATTGCAACCAAGTCAGTATCCCGTAATCGCATCGTGCTGCGACTTCCGCATGGATTCAACACTATATAACTTTTCTTAAGATGGTCGGGTCTGCCAAATCCGGGTAACGGGTAGTGATTACTTCTTTCAGGAAGATAGCCAAGGGTCAGAGCTATGTCCAAATAGAGATCAGAGATCGGGCGAGAGTATTGCTGAGGATCTTGCTTCGGCATTATGTCAAATAGCCTTAGTCGATTGCCTTTGACGCCCCAGCGACCATCTTTGTATGGGCTCGCCACGTGAGGTGCATTCAGCAGTCGGACGGCTACAATTGTATGCGGCGCCACCGAATGGTTGAGGTCAACCACCAAGTCAGGCCCTCCTTTTCTCAGGGCTAGTAACTGTAATATCCATAAAAAGACATTTTGTTTCTTTACTACAGTTCTATCAATAGTATTAGAGATTTTTGCGATCGGCGCGTTCACTTCACTTGCGATTACTGTTGTCTTCGCCTGTGGAAAGATTTCTTTCAGCGCGCTGATGAGCGGTAGTGATACAATCAAGTCGCCAACACGATCATATCTTAAAATTATTATTTTTTTTATATTGGTCTTTATTAATTGCGATTTTTCTACATTAGTTAGGATGAGTAGTAATTTGGCTTTGATCACTGTAATCATTTTGGAGTAATTCTTTGAAGAAAAGGATTTCATATTGGGTTAAGTATACTCGGTATAGGCTAAAAGATTGGCTTTTTGAAAAGCTGGCTTCTAAATCGTTAGGCGTTGTCGTGTCTACCGACTTTGGACCAATGATTTGTGATCCACGAGACAATCATGTGTCCCGTCAACTCATCAAATGGGGAGGTTATAACCCTAGCGAGATTGGTCGCTATATTGAATTGTCAGAGGGAATGAACTCTCTCTTAGTTGTAGGATCGCACATTGGAGCGCTTGCCCTGCAGCTGGCGGACTATTTTGACGAACTTGTTTGTATAGAGGCTAATCCCGAAACATTCGAACTATTGCAAATGAATATTTTGCTTCAAAATCTCGGGCACAAAGTACAGGCCTTGAATGTTGCTGTGACCTCGGAAGATCGGCCTGTAGAGTTTTTGTGCTCGCGTGAAAATTCCGGCGGGAGTAAGCGAGTCCCCGTATTTAGCGATGACAATTTTGTTTACGATAGGCCAGATTTGATGACGGTGACAGGCCGCTCGTTGGATTCGCTGTTTAGGGATAGGAGATTCGATTTTATATTAATGGATATTGAGGGCGGGGAGCTTGATGCGATCAGAGGTGCCTCAAATTTGATCAAATCATGCTCAGCCTTTGTTGTTGAGTTTATCCCTAACCACTTGGCTCGCGTTGCTAATAAAACCGCGGATGATTTCGCAAAGATACTCTTGGCATTGGATTTTGACCAAGTTGAGTTTCCTAGATTTGGGACGCGTGGCTCTCCATCAGATTGCCTTGTTGAAACTTTGGAGCATATTATTGCTGCCGATGGGTATGAAGATGGTTTGATCTTCACTCGGCTTGAACGCCATGTTGCCAAACCCTGAAGCAGTTTGTCTGATGTCCTCGTCTTTTTTTATGAAAATCACCAAACGATCTTGGCGCCTTCCAAAGGGCGTTCCTTCCGATGTGAATCGTTTTCTCTCTGAAGGTCGGGTTTCGAGTCTAAAATGGCTGTTGAAATATGTTAAGCGACGGTTGTTTTGTTTTGTTTTTGTCGAAGTCTTGGGTTTGATACCCGAAAAGAACAATATTTCCTCACGTCATAAACGTATCCTCTGGATTAATTTGGTCGCTCCTAGCTTAGGGGATTCGTTGATGGATTTGTCCTCGCGAGTTTTATTGGTCGATCGAGAAGTCATTCTTCTGACCCACCCAAAAAATGCCCCTCTATATGAGAACAAGGATAAATGGTTTGCCGCAGTGTACTCGAGTCCGAGACTTTTGGTTGAGAAGATCGGAATAAACGCCTTTGATCTTGTGATTTGTGATTCGTTCTCTCCCAGAGTTTTAATAAAGAAGCTTTACGTGGCTCCTTTAGTTGAGTTTTGTGGAGTTTATGGATACGTGAACGGCTTTGAGGTGCATCGGACCTATTTCGCGTTCGCACGCATGATGGAATTGCTATCACTGCGCCACATTAGTGAATTAGTTCAGCCAACTATTTCAGTGCCGGAAAAGTTAAACAAATGCAATTCCGTGGACGTGTGCGTAGCTGTTGGTGGCGAGTGGTCATTCCGAACTTATGATCATTGGTTGCCTGTTGTTCGATGGTTGGTTGATCGAGGCCTCTCTGTCACCCTGATTGGCTCGGTAAATGGTCTAGAGAAGGCAAACGTTATAACAGGTTCCGTCTCATCTGTAAGATCGACTGTAGGGGAACTCTCACTCTCTGAAGTGGTAGATCAAATCGCTTCTTGCAAAGCGTTTATTGGGGCAGACGGAGGGCTTTGGCATATTGCTTGCGCAATTCCCGTGCCCAATGTTGTTCTCTTTGCTGATTGTCAGATTTTTGATGAATGTGGCATTCGGGTGACTAGAGAGACAGCAAATATGGTTACCGAGACTTTGTATGATGACAGCGCGGTTTCCAACATTTATTATGAGTCTGTGATTGCAGCCTTTGAAAGGCTTTGTGCTCGTATCGATCTTTAAATTTAACTAAACTGGCATCCTGGTTCCGATTGGTGCAGTGTTTCCCTAGGATTCATGTCTATAGAAGCTCGTCAATCGAGCATCTCTTCAAGTTACAATGTTGCTTTAAATAAAGGATGTTCTTTGAGAGTTTCTCTGCTGATAACAACGTTTAATCGTGCTGATGCGCTGGGCCTCGTTCTTAAGACCGTGGCTAGGCAGTCTCGAGTGCCTGACGAGGTGGTCATATGCGATGATGGCTCGTCGGACGAAACTCGTACACTGGCTAAGCAGTGGGAGGATCGATTGCCGATACGGCACGTTTGGCAACCCGATCGTGACTTTCGAGCTGCTAGATCTAGAAACCTCGGAGCATTAAAATCCCACTCAGAGTATGTTGTTTGGATAGACGGCGACTGTTTGTTGCCCCCTAGGTTTATGGAAAATCATATCAGGCTCGCGAAGCCGGGATACTTGGTAGCTGGTGGACGTCATCTAATGTCTAGTTTGGAGACAAATGCTTTGTTGAGTGAGCGCTTAACAATCGAGGAGGCGTTTAAACATTGGAAGTTTAAGCTAGTTCTACTTGGCAGGCTGAGAGATTTACATCGAGATGGTTGGAAAACAGTTAGAACCTGTAATTTAGGATTGTCTAGGAAGGATTTGGATGCCGTTAACGGCTTTGATGAATCTTACGTGGGCTGGGGGCGGGAAGATAGCGATTTGGTGTTGCGTTTGATGCACTGCGGAGTAAACATAAGGTCAGGACGTTTTGCTGCTTGTGTTGGGCATTTGTATCACGCTCAGGCCCCCAGAGGCCAGTTGTCACGAAATGATGGGCGTTTTAATTTATGCGTGGATGATCCGAATCACATGCATCCGAAAAAGAGCATCCTTGAAGAACCATGAAAGTTTCGGGTTTTACGTTTTTACGAAACGCTGTGATCAACGGGTATCCATTTGAGGAGAGCATTCGGTCAATTCTTCCGATTGTGGATGAGTTCATCTGCGTGATTGGCGAAAGCCAGGATCAGACAAGGTTGCGGGTGGATGCGATAGGGGATCCTAGAATCAGGATTATAGACTCGCAATGGAATGAGTCTATGCAAGATCGAGGGTTTGTTTATGGTCAGCAGAAAATGATGGGTCAGTATAATTGCGCCGGCGACTGGGCTTTTTACCTTGAGGGTGATGAAGTGCTGCACGAAGCCGAAGTTGATCAGATTCGGCAAGCCATGGAAGACAATTTGTCAGACTCCGAAGTGGAGTCACTTTATTTTGATTTTTTTCATTTTTATGGCACGCCAGAGCAAGTTGGGATTGCTGGCTATCGTAGAGCACCGCGAATAATTCGAAACTCAATCCGCACTATTGCACCTGATGGACTCTTTTGGGTCGTAATGGACCGAAATAAGAGGGGTCGATACCCAAGGGCAAAGTATGCGGGAGGGAATATTTATCATTATGGACACTGTCGAAGTGTATCGAGGATGTCTGAGAAGCTGAAGCAGGTTGGGAAGTATTGGGGTAGCTCACATCAAGAATTCCGGGGGTACGGGAATATTGATGTTGCAGAACTCAGACCCTTTGAGGGAACTCATCCTGGGGTCATGAATGGTTGGATAGCTTCAGAAGCTGAACGTGCATTTTGTCAAATCCCAGGTTACAAGCTTTCCATGCGGGACCGTCGAAATAGACTAAGATTTTGGATTGAGGAAAAGCTGGGTGTTGAAATCAGTAAAAAGCATTATCGAGCATTGAATTAGTGCCTATTCCGATAGTTCATATTGTGAAGAGATTTGGTCGTGTCGGTGGAATGGAGAGCTATGTTTGGCATCTGGTCCATGGATTGGTTAAGTGTGGTGTTCAAGTTGCTGTTGTTTGTGAGCAAGTCTGTGAGCCACCGGTTGATAGTATCCTTGTCTTCACAGTAGAGGCCTCTCCCGAGAGACCTAGATGGAAGTCGATGCTGGGATTTAGAGAGCGCGTCGATCAGAAGATTCGGCAAGTTTTTTTCGGTCAGGCCGTACTGATTCATAGTCACGAACGCTCACTTTGTCACCAGGTGACCACATTTCATGGTCCTCCAATCGAGCCATCTAGAGGCTTCAGTTGGTTTTCACGATTCACTAGACGATTTAATGCATGGAAACAGATGGAGCGAGAAGAGTTGCTCGGTCCAGATGTACAAATGGTTTTGTCAGTGTCCAGTCTGACTGAAATGCAACTGATAAATGCCTATCCAGAACTTGTTGATAAGTCAACGGATTTGGCGTGGCCGGGAGTACACCCCTCAAAAGTGGATCCTAGCCTATCGGAATCAATGAGCGCGGATCACCCGCAATTTCTCTTCGTGGGGAAAGAGTGGAAACGCAAAGGGTTGGACCTAGCTATCGGCATTGTTGACGAATTTCGAAAGTCGTATGCGGGAGCGACTTTAACTGTATTTGGTGTCGAAGAGGCTTCACTCCCCTATGCGATTCGTGGGTTTGACTGGGTAACTTTTCGGGGTTGGGTACCTGCTATTTCATGGTCGGATTTTGATATGCTGATTCACCCGGCGCGTAAAGAACCGTTCGGCATGGTTGTGGCGGAGGCCCGAGGTTGGGGTCTTCCTGTGTTGATATCATCAAAGGTCGGTGCTAAGGACCTCAATTTTTCAGACACCAGGATAATTGATGCTACCGCTCCTTCTACAGAGTGGTGTCGAGCGGCATTAGAGCTATTAGAAACCAATAAGCGTGAACCAGAGCTTAAATGGAGTTGGAGCGATCTTGTGTTAAAACATATTGAGCAAATTTATCCACGATTGAAGGCGGTTAACCTGTGAACCCTCCAACAACTTCGATTTGGTTACGTTTGTCAGAGCGTGCGTTTGCATTCAATTTTATCGCGTTTTCATTCGTTATGTTTTCGTGCTTGTTTCCAACAGGTTTTGCAGCGACTTTTTCTACGTTCTCGTTTTTATTCGCAATACCAATTTTTTGCTATCAGTTTCGCTGCTTTAAAATCAATCGATTTGAACTTGTTGGATTGGCCCTTTTTGGCTGGCTATCACTATCTATTTTCTGGTCTAACGTGCCTTTTTTGGAAAGTATGGGGTATCTGAGTGAATATCGAATTTATATTATGATTCCAGTTCTGACCTCTGCAATAGTTTTCAGCGAGCGAACTCAGCGTTGGGCATTGGTGTCCGCTTTGTTGGGTGCGTTTTTGGCTCTCGTTGCATCTTACGGGCTCGGATTCGGTTGGTGGGAGGTAGAAGGTGCAGATCGCAGTCTCGCAAACCGCATCTATCATGGTTTCATTATGTCGAGCTTCTTATTGGTAAGTTTGTTGATTGCTCGTGAGGCTAGTGGAGCCGTCCGGTTGATAGCGGCTATTGTCGCGTTATTAGTTCTCTACAATGTGTTGAATATCGAAACGGGTCGTACGGGATACATACAGGTCGCGTCGGTCGTCTTCGTCTTTCTCGTATTGACCTTCAGATTGACTCAGGCTGTCTTCATGACGGCAGGTGCCGTGATTCTTTTTGGTTTGTCTTACATGTCATTTGATCGTTTTCATGATCGCGTAAATGAAACTGTAGTAAACGTTGAGAAGATGGTAGCGAGTGGTGATGTTAACTCGTCGGCTGGCTTGCGGCTTGAGTTTTATCGCGCAGCTTTCGATATGGGTATGGATAATAGCTGGTTCGGCGTTGGTGTTGGTGAGGTAACAAAACAGTTGCGAAAGGGAGCAGAGTCAGGAGATATTCGGGTTCTGACAGATAATGTGCATAACGAGTTTCTTAACATGTTGCTCGCGGGCGGGGGGGTGGCTCTTCTTTTATTCACAGGGTTCGTGTCGGCAATTGGGTTCTTAGGAGTCAAGGAGCGGGGGCGGTCGAGGGTATTGGGGGATGCTTTAATAGGTGTAAGCGTGATACTTACAGTCGCAGCGCTATTCAACTCTACCATTAAAGATTTCGGTGAAAAGCATGCATTGATGATTATGTTATCAATCCTCGGCGCACGGGTATTCGCAAACACAACTATTAACGAATCAAAACATGGGGTTCTACCCCGTTTTAACGGACACAACTAAAAAGGTGCATACTGCACCCAGAAGGAGTGTTCATGACTACACGCAGAAAATACAGTGCCGAGTTTAAACGCGAGGCCGTCTTGCAAACCCAACATCCCGGTGTATCCTGCAATTGAGTCGCCCGTGAGCTGGGCATTAATCCAAACGGTCTCAGTCGCTGGAAGCGTGAGCTTGAAGCGAGCCCTGATAGCGCCTTTGCAGGCTCGGGTGTGCCGCTGGACGAGGAGCTGGCACGCGTGAAGAAGGAGCGCGATTTTTTGCGCGAAGCGGCGACGTTCTTTGCCAGAGAGTCGTTCTGAGGTATCGGGCAATTCAACGTTGTCGCGGTGAGTTTACAGTGCGCTTGATGTGCCGTTGTTTGCATGTGTCGCCCATTGGGTGTTACGCGTTGGATACGCGTTCTCTGAGTTGCCGTGCACTCGAGAACGCACGCCTGTTAAAGCGGATGCGTGCGATCCACGAGGACAGTCGGGGTGTAATTGGTGCACCCCGGATGCATGAAGACCTCTGCGATGAGGGTGAACGACTCAGTTTAAATCGAGTCGCGCGCATCATGGCAGAGGATCAGTTGCAGGGTTGGCCTCGGAAAAAAAGGTCGTGGCAGCAAACGTGGTTCAAGCAGACCTCTGGGTGTTGAGGATCATCTGCAACGCGACTTCACGGCGCTTGAGCCTGAGACCAAGTGGGTCATGGACATCACCGAGCTGTCGTCTAGCGAAGGCAAGCTCTATCTCTGCGTGGTCTTGGACTTGTACGCCAAGATTGTCGTGGGTCGGTCGATGCAGATTCGTCAGGATCGTTTTATGGTGATGCGTGCGGTTGAGATGGCACTCGGCCAACGCGAGACCACGGCACCTGTGATTCTGCACTCGGATCGTGGCACGCAATTTACCAGTGATGATTATCAGAAGTTGCTGAAGCGTCATGACCTGGTTAGCAGCATGAGTCGAGTCGGTCACTGTGGTGATAACGCAGCCTGCGAGGGCTTCTTCGGTCTTTTAAAGCAAGAGCGAACCCACCATCAAAAATACCGAACCAGAGCAGAGATCCGAGCTGATGTCTTTAACTACATCGAACGATTCCATAATCCAAGGATGCAACGTGGTAGCCAGAGCAGATCAGCAATTTACGTCGTTTTTAAACCGTCCGTGAAAGTAGGGTAGAACCCATGCGCAATCCCGATTATAAAGTTATGTGGCATCAGGCGCTTTAAAAGAATGAAACCTATCTACCAGTAGTTTAGTAAGTGGTCATTTTTGGAAAGATGCGAACATGAAGCTGTTTAGGCGGTGACGAAACAAAGGCCTCTGGTGCATCTGGAGTTTTTGCCAGATACGGCCGGCTTTATAAGGGGAGCTGATGTTTAGCTATTTCGGCGTGTAAGATTAAGCTAGTGTTTTATGGCAAAATTGGAAGACGGGTCTAGCAAGCAAAATAATTAAACAAAAATAGCGGCAGAGCATGATAATAGCGATAGTGTCGTGAGGTTATTAGCGGTTGTTCTTCAATGCTCACGAATCCCTATCTTAGTATCTGGGGATTCTGTATGGTTGCGGCCCTATGTTTCGAGCATTTGGTCACCTTGATATGCCACAGTTGATTTCTACGTAATGTTAATAAGCTGCCCATGAAAAAAATCCTCATAGTGTTTGGTACTCGTCCTGAAGCGATAAAAATGGCGCCATTGGTGCTCGCTCTTAAGTCCGATCAACGTTTTGAGCCGTGCGTGTGTGTAACGGGTCAGCACCGTGAAATGCTTGATCAGGTGCTAAATTTATTCGAGATTATCCCAGATTACGACTTGGATTTGATGAGGTCCGGTCAAAGTTTGAGCCAAATAACTTCGGGTGTTCTTAGTGGGCTGGAGAAGGTCATTCAAGAGGTTAATCCTTGCATAGTGTTAATACATGGAGATACCGCTACCACTTTCGCAGGAGCGTTGGCGGCATATTATAGGAAGATCCCTATTGGCCACGTTGAGGCAGGCCTACGCTCGCGATGTTTATATGCGCCGTGGCCAGAAGAAGGGAATAGAAGATTGGCTGGTGTGTTGGCGTCGTATCATTTTGCTCCAACAGAGATCGCTAAGCAAAATTTGCTTAGCGATAATGTGCCGCATGACTCCATAGTCGTGACTGGAAATACCGTAATTGATTCACTGTGGTGGGTGAAGAAAAAGTTGGACCAGAAAACTGAATTACGTTGTGAGATGACCGCTCTATTCCCAATGCTGGATGAATCTCGAAAATTAATCCTGGTAACGGGGCATAGGAGGGAAAGTTTCGGAGGGGGGTTTGAGCGAATTTGCGAAGCTCTGCGAATGGTGGCGTCAGAGCATCCTGACTGCCAAGTAGTATATCCGGTTCATCTTAATCCAAACGTACAGGAGCCTGTAAATCGTCACCTGCACAGTTGCGAAAACATATATCTTATCCCGCCGCAAGAGTATTTGCCTTTCGTTTATTTGATGCTGCGTGCACATTTGATTTTGACCGACTCTGGAGGGATTCAGGAAGAGGGTCCCTCTGTGGGAAAGCCTGTGCTAGTGATGCGTGATAATACCGAACGTCCGGAGGCAGTTATGGCCGGGACGGTGAGGTTGGTTGGTACGAATGTACAGCGAATCGTAACTGAAATCCGTAAGTTACTTGTAGACGATGTGGCCTATTCAGAAATGGCGCAAGCCCGTAATCCTTTCGGTGATGGTCAGGCTTGTAAGCGTATTTTAGACTTTTTAAGTAAGCAGGGGGATTACCGCGTTTGAAAACGATTTCAATAATAGGGTTAGGCTACATTGGGCTGCCGACGGCGGCCATGTTTGCCGCGCATGGCGTACAAGTAATTGGAGTTGACATTGCTCAAACGGTAGTTCACACGATTAATAGAGGCGAAACACATCTAGCTGAGCCCGGTCTTGAAGCTCTCGTTAGCTCAGCAGTTGGAAGCGGGATGTTGCGGGCGACGACTGTTGTTGAAGCCTCTGATGCGTTTTTAATTGCAGTACCTACGCCCTTTGTGGTCGGTGTTTCTGGTAATCCCGAGCCCAATCTAGAGCACGTAGTTGACGCTGCTAACTCGATAGCACCCGTGTTAAAAAAGGGGGATTTAATAATCCTGGAATCTACCATACCCATTGGTGTCACACAGAAATTGGTAGAGTTACTCTCAAGCGCCAGGCCCGATCTTCTCTTCCCCCGGGAAGGCAGTGATCAAGTTGACATATTTGTTGCTCATTGTCCCGAGCGTGTACTGCCTGGATGTGTTTTACACGAGTTAGTTCATAACGATCGGGTCATTGGTGGTATTACGAGCCGATGCGCTATGCGCGCGGTAGAGCTGTATAGGGTCTTTGTCGAAGGCGATTGTATCGTTACGAATGCTAAGACAGCTGAGATGGTGAAGCTAGTTGAGAACTCGTTCCGCGATGTTCAGATAGCCTTTGCTAATGAGCTTTCTTTAATTTGCGACCAAATAAATATCGATGTCTGGGAGCTAATATCACTCGCTAACCGGCATCCAAGGGTAAATATACTCCAGCCTGGGCCTGGTGTAGGCGGTCACTGTATTGCGGTGGATCCATGGTTCATAGTCAACGAGACTCCTGATTTAGCTCGTATAATTAAGATGGCTCGTCTTGTTAACGATTCCAAGCCTGCTTGGGTTACTCATAAAGTTAGGACGGCGGTGGATCAAGTCCGTCAAGTTCATCCAAATAAGTCAAGTAGCGAAGTTGTTGTTGCGTGTTTGGGGTTGTCTTTTAAAGCGGATGTTGATGATCTTCGTGAAAGCCCTGCGTTAGAGATTGTAATGAATATAGCTAAGATGCACGATTGTCGTGTTGTAGTGGTTGAACCTAATGTTGTCGAGATCCCGCAAGCCTTGCAGGGGCGTGTTGAGCTGTTGGATCTCCATGAGGCTGTAGCAGAGGCGGAGATAATAGTTTTGCTAGTAGACCATCACCAATTCAAATCATTTGACGCGCGTAAAATTGCCTCAAAAGTTATAGATACTAGGGGAATTTGGAGTTGTTAATTTCTTTCCAGGCGCATTAGAAGGAATTTCTCATGTTAACCAATTCAACTATTCTTATTACCGGGGGTACGGGCTCGTTCGGTAGCCGTTTTGTTCCCATGACCCTTGAGAAATATAATCCAAAAAAATTGATCATCTTTTCCCGGGATGAAATGAAACAATGGGCCATGGAGAGAAATTTTCAGGGTGACAAAAGAGTTCGATTTTTTATCGGCGACGTTAGAGATAAAGATCGCTTGTATCGAGCTTTAGATGGCGTTGATTATGTAGTACATGCAGCTGCCACTAAGATAGTGCCAACGGCTGAGTACAACCCGTTCGAGTGCATCAAGACAAACATTAATGGGGCAATGAACGTCATAGATGCTTGCATTGATAGGAATGTCAAACGCGTTGTAGCTCTCTCAACTGATAAGGCAAGTAGTCCAATAAATCTTTATGGCGCCACAAAGTTAGCTTCGGATAAGCTGTTTGTAGCTGGTAATCATTATGCTGGAGCGAAAGATTCGAGGTTTGCTGTGGTGCGTTATGGGAACGTAATGGGATCTCGTGGTTCGGTCATTCCTTTCTTTATGTCAATCAGTGAAAAAGGTGTGTTGCCGATTACGCATGCTGATATGACTCGATTTATGATATCTCTGGAGCAGAGTGTTGAGCTTGTTTGGGATGCGTTTCAAGATATGGTCGGTGGTGAGATTTATGTAAGAAAGATTCCATCAATGAAGGTCACTGATTTGGCTAAAGTTGTCGCGCCTGAAGCTGAGCTGGAATTTGTTGGTATGCGCCCCGGTGAGAAGCTACACGAGCAAATGATTGGCTTAGAAGATGCGTGTAACACTTACGAATATGACAATTGCTTCAAAATTTTACCGCAGATTAACGGTTGGAATACTGACCGTAATCGCATAAAGAATGGAAGAAAAGTGCCTGAAGGATTTACTTACGCGAGTGATAACAACCAAGTTTGGATGACTCAGGCTGACTTACGGAATTGGATCGACCTAAACAAAGATAAAATAGGCAAAATTTGATGATTCCTTATGGAAGGCAGGAGATTACGCAAGAAGATATAGATGCCGTTATTGAGGTTTTAAGGTCGGATTTTTTAACCCAAGGTCCAAAGGTTCCAGAGTTTGAGCGCACTTGTGCGAAAAAATTTGGTGCTTCGCATGCTGTGGCCGTAAACAGTGCTACTAGTGCGCTGCATATTGCTTGTATGGCGCTAGAACTTGGTGCTTCTGATACCCTATGGACCTCCGCAATAAGCTTTGTCGCTTCTGCTAACTGTGGGTTGTACTGCGGCGCTCACGTCGATTTCGTGGATATCGATCCGAATACTCAAAACCTTTGTGTTAGAGCTTTGGAAGAAAAACTGATCATCGCCGAGCAGGAGGGAAGGTTACCCTCGGTACTTGTAGCGGTCCATCTTTGCGGCCATCCCTGTGATATGCAAGCAATACATGCTTTGGGTACGCGTTATAACTTCAAAATAATTGAAGATGCTTCCCACGCAGTTGGTAGTAAATATAAAAAGGAGTATGTCGGGGGTTGTAAATATAGCGACATCACAATTTTCAGCTTTCATCCTGTGAAAATTATTACCACTGCGGAAGGTGGTATTGCTCTTACTAATGATCAAGAACTAGCTACCAAGATGGATTTATTCCGCAGTCATGGTGTAACCCGCGATCCTAGTCTTATGACTGGTGATACTCATGGTCCTTGGTATTACCAGCAAATTGCCCTTGGTTATAATTACAGAATGACGGAACTACAGGCTGCATTGGGTCTTAGTCAGATTAAGCGCTTGGATGGAATTGTTGATCGGAGGCGTAAAATTGCGATGCATTACGATTCTTTGCTGAAGGATTTTCCGGTAGTAATTCCGCGGCAAGACCCAGATTGTGATTCGGCTCGACATTTGTACGTAATCCGGATAGATCCCGAAGTCAGTAAAAAAAAGCGTAAAGATGTATTTGAGTATCTGCGTAAAAATGGGGTAGGAGTAAATGTCCATTATATACCGATCCACTTGCAGCCATATTTCCAGTCTTTCGGCTTCGCTCCGGGCGATTATCCAAAAGCCGAGAAATATTATGATGAAGCGATTAGCCTTCCTGTTTTCCCGGCCCTTACGGATGAGATGTTAGATAAAGTGGTCGGAATTTTGGGTGAGGCCTTGTTGAGATGAGAATTGTACTTGGTACAGCTCAGTTCGGGCTAGACTACGGTCTAGCCAACAGTAATGGGCGTGTGAGGGAATTTGAAGTGCGTCGTATTCTTGCTAGAGCCATCGATTTGGGTGTCGATACGCTTGATACCGCTACTGCCTATGGAGAAACTGAGCGGATTCTCGGTGAGATTGGAATATCTCGTTTAAAAGTGATCACAAAAATAGCTAAAGTCAATGATTGGCAACACAAGTCAGCGAGATGGGTCGGGCAATGTATTGAAGAATCCTTAGAAAGGCTCCAATGCGCCGCAGTCTATGGTTTACTCTTGCACCGGCCGTTGGATTTGGTGACGCCAAATGGTTTTCAGATTTACGAGGCCCTAGTAGACGCCAAGAGGCAGGGATTAATTTCAAAGTTTGGTGTTTCCGTTTATGGACCTGAAGAATTAGATAGGTTAGACGAGTTTAAGTTCGATTTGGTTCAAGCGCCTATGAGTGTATTAGACAGGCGATTGAAAAACTCTGGTTGGCTTGAGAGGTTGGTAGCCCGAGGTACAGAGATTCACGTGAGGTCTGCTTTTCTTCAAGGGTTGTTGCTAATGGCAGCTAGATCAAGGCCGGCGTATTTTTCACCGTGGCATGATTTATTGTCGGATTATGACACTTGGGTGGAACAGCATCGCATGACCAAGCTACAAGGTTGCCTCGGCTTTTTGAACGCAAATCCTGAGATTGATGGTGTCGTCGTGGGTGTAGATAATGTTGAGCAACTTCAGAATATATTAGCCGCTGCTAATCGACCAACTGCTGCTTTCCCAGAAAGATTGCAATCTAGTGATTCTGGCTTGATCAATCCGACTATGTGGGAACTTTAATTGTGAAACTGGGGATCCTAGGACTTTCCGAGGGCAATGGGCACCCCTACTCTTGGAGTGCGATTTTTAACGGCTACGATCGTGAATTGATGGAGTCTTGCGGGTTTCCAACTATACCTAGGTACTTAGAATTGCAAAAGTGGCCTGAAAGTCGGATTTGCGGCGCGGAGGTAGTAACCGTCTGGACACAAAGCGAAGATTTATCTAGAAAAATAGCGGCTAGTACAAAAATTTCAAAAGTAGTTTTCGATTACGAAGAAATGATTGGGCAAGTTGATGCTGTTTTGCTCGCTAGAGATGATTCTGAAAGGCATTTGGATTTTGCGTCTCCTTTTTTAAGGGAGGGTTTGCCTGTGTATATCGATAAGCCGATAGCTTTATCGAAAGCCAAAATCGAAGAAATATATAGCTTCCAGCAGTATGAAGGGCAGATATTCACGTGCTCCAGTTTGAGGTATAGCGCGGACGTAAACTTGACAGATGTTGCATTGAAAGAACTAGGGCCAATTTCTAGACTGACAGGGCGATGCCCGAAATCTTGGGCGAAATATGGAATCCACATCGTTGAGCCATTACTTCGGCTAATCGCTGATGATGACATCATTGTTAAGGCTAAAAGATTTGATCCTGTCAGTTCATTGCGTGGTACCGGTTTGTATATTTCGTGGGCCAGTGGTGTTGAGATGGAGTTAGTTGCTACAGGAAGGCCAAATACTCCTATATCGTTTTGCGTAGAAGGGAAGCATGGAATTGCTGATTTGGTTTTTCGGGATACTTTCTTTAGTTTTCGGTCTGCACTAAGTGACTTTATAGCGGGTATTAAAACTGGGACGATCCGCTCTGATCGCACTTTCAATGAGAGGGCGGTAGGGATCTTAGAAAGGGGCATGTGAAGCGATGGAGACTATATTAATCACAGGAGGGACGGGGTTGCTCGGTCGCCTTTTCGTGAAGTATTTCGCTGATCTTGGATATCAAGTTTTTTTCACCACCACTTCGGAGCGAAGGGGGGAAGAACTGGTTTTTTCGGCCCGAAAGGGTTCGGACGTTCGAGCCATCGTAGCAGACTTGATGTCTCCAAGAGGCGTAGTTGATATAGTTAAGTTTTTAAAGGAAGAGGATGTTTCTGTTAATCATCTTGTTAACAATGCACGAAGCATGAGTTCTTTAAATACCAATCAACTGGGCCTGACTGAGCGAGATGATTTTGCAAGTGAGTTGATGCTAGACGTTATTATTCCTTATGAGCTTTCCATTGGAATAGGAAGCTCTAATAGAGGATCCCTTAAAACCATAACAAACATTAGCTCAATCTACGGTATCGTAGCCACTAATCCGTCATTATATGATGCTTCGGTTCAGCAATCGCCAATACAATATAGCGTTGCTAAAGCAGCGCTTATACATTTGACCAAGGAGTTGTCCGTAAGAATGGCCTCGGATTTTGTCCGTGTTAATTGCATCGCTTACGGCGGAGTTCAAGGTAGGGTGAATGATGACTTTAAGTCTCGATACGCACAACTTTGCCCGGCCGGTAGAATGTTGTCAGGAGAGGATATCGTAGGTCCCTTAAGTTTTTTTGTTGATGACGCAAGTTCAGGGTGCAATGGGCATACATTGGTAGTAGATGGTGGTTGGAGCATCTGGTGACAAGCAGAATAGCAATCGTCCCAGCTCGAGGTGGTTCGAAAAGGATCCTAAATAAGAATATAGTAGAGTTTTGCGGTCAGCCTATGATCTATTGGACCATAAGATCTGCTCTAGATTCCGGTTGTTTTGATCGTGTTTTGGTTTCTACTGATAGCACCGAGATTATGCGCGTAGCACTAGATTGTGGGGCTGAAGTTCCTTTTCTACGATTAGATCATGGTGATGACTTTGCGCCTGTTAGTTTTGCTACAATTTCCGCTCTGGAGCAGGCTCAAATGTATTGGGGTGAAGTCTATGACGTGGTGGTCCAGCTAATGCCGAACTGCCCCCTTCGGCTGGTTGAAGATATTATTCATGCTTTGGATGCCTTTGAGTCGAGTCAAAGCTCGTTCCAAATTAGTTGCACAGGGTTCGGTTGGTGTAATCCGTGGTGGGCATTTAGTTTGAATGAAGACGGTATTTCATCGCCTTTGTTCCGAGGCGCAATGGAGAGGCGTTCTCAAGACATGTCTGATCTGTTCTGTCCGACTGGGGCGATATGGATAGCGAAGAGTGAAGAGCTGCTTAATAGTCGAACCTTCTATGGGGAGGGCTGCGTATACCAACCTATGAACTGGATTAGTGCGGTTGATATAGACACACCGGATGACCTGGCTGTCGCTAGATGTTTAGGTGCGACGGTATTGAACGATAGTTAAAGTCGTCGCTCGCCTAGACCTGTGTCTAGATTCGAAAATGACTGTGGAAGAAAGTGCTCCACGAGATGCCGGTGCGAAATCGAAGTCATCATAGGAATAGCATTGCTAAAGTAGTTATGAGGCAATTGACCGATAAAATTGAAATTCAATTAGCTGGACAGGATGATTTACTGGGCATTTTTGAGAGAAGAGCTGATGAAACTGCTAGGTTGAACTCTTTTGTTACTGCATCGCTATCAATGTCGGAGCATCGAGTTCGGTTAAAAGTTTAAGTAGTTCGGATACTATTATCTAGATCGGTGAGATTGATAATAATAAAGCTAGAATGTGCAGGTTCGATTTAGATAGCGTGAGAATAACGGCCGAGGTGTCAACCAATTTGTCGCCAAAATGGAGTCCCCGGGGTTTAGTGGATACCATGACTTAACTGGCTTGAAGCTGGAGGTGTGATATGCCCATAAAACAGGAAACCAGTGAAGTTCGTCGCAAGGACGAGTTCATCAAGTCTAAGCAAAGCGAATGCAATGTCAGGATGATGCGCAGGTTACTGAATGTTGCGGAAATTGGTCACTATGCGTGGTTCAAGATCCCAGTCTCAAATCATGCGAGAGAGGATGTCCGTCTGCCGCGATTAATCCGAGCATCATTTAACGACAGTCAGTGCGTCTATGGTGCGCCGCGGGTATTCTTGAACTTGAGAGAGGCTGGAGAAAGCTGTAGTAAACATCGGGTCAGTCGGCTGATACGTGAGGATGGGATGCGAGCGCAGCCTGGATATAGGACACGTCGATATATTGCTGGAAAACCAGCTGAGCTCATCCCAAATTTAGTCAAGCTGAACTTCGATATCTCGCAACCCAACAAAGTATGGGTAGCCGACATTACCTATGTCCGACCGTGGGGAAGCTCGCTCTATGTGGCGGTTGTGCTCGATTTATTCTCCAGAAAGGTACTTGGCTGGGCTGCACGCCCCAAAATTCACTGCGAGCTGGCACTTGATGCTATTTTGATGGTAGTCCGCATGTGTCAGCTGAAAGATACGATGATTCACTCAGATCAAGGCTCTCATTGCAGTCGTGACGATTGGCATAGGTTCTGCAGTACAAACAATCTAGAGCCAAGTATGAGCCGACGTGGTAATTATTGGGACCATGCGGTCGTAGAGTGCTTCTCCAGTAGTCTTAAAAAAAGCGGATTAAAAAACGCATCCACAAGACTCGTAAAAACTTTTGCAGATATCTCAAAATGGTCCAACCTGTTCTATAATTCAAGCGGTCGACGGCAAAATCTTAGCGGGTTGGGGTTAACTCGGATGAATTTGAGGCCGCAGCTAAGCAGGCCTAATTAAGTGTCCGTTAAAGTCTGGGAGCTCCACTCGTTGAAGCTAAGAAGCACGAACGTGCTAACGTATTAAAAAAGTAAAGCGTCTTTGCAAAGAGTTTGGCTTTACTTCGGGTATGCTGAAAGGCTCGCTTGCTGAGGGAAAGAAGAAGCAATGACTGAAATCGTTCTGGTAGTTGTAGCTCACCCTGATGATGAATCTATATCAATGGCGGGAACAATAACTAGGCATGTAACTCGAGGGGATAAAGTTATCGTTGTTTCGATGACCGATGGGGTCGGCGCACGTGATAGCGCAAATATTGATGATTCAAATAGCAGAAAAGTTTCCGCAGATATAGCGAGTAAAGAGCTGGGTTTTAAATGGGGGGAATGCTATCAATTCAATGATAATGCGATGGATGGGTATCCATTAATTGACGTAGTTAAGGCTATTGAAAAAGCTAAAAATGAGCACAAGCCTACACTTGTATATACCCATAGTTGCGCTGATTTAAACGTTGATCATAGAGTAGTCGCAAACGCGGTATTAACGGCTTTTAGACCTCAACCAAGCGAAGCTTGCAAAGAAATAAGGTTGTTTGAAGTCGCATCAGCTACTGACTATGGAAACCCCGCGGTAACTGGATCATTTGTGCCTAATCTGTTTGTTGACATAACGACAAATTGGGCCGCAAAGGAGCGTGCACTGAAGACTTACAATGCTGAGATGAGAGATTATCCTCACAGCCGATCTATTGAAGGCATTAAGAATTTAGCAAAGCTAAGAGGGAATCAGATTGGTTATGATTTGGCTGAAGCATTTCAAGTAATAAGAAAGATTGAAGGCTAATATGCGTATCGTGATCTGCTCATCCAAAAGTTGGTTCAAGCTCAATCCATCAATTGCTGAAAAACACGTTGTAAAGTATTTTAAAAATAAAGATGAACTTTTAAATAAATCTCTAGCTAAATTTAAACCCGATTATGTATTCTTTACTCATTGGAATTGGATTGTAAAAGACGACATTCATCAAAGTTTCAACTGTGTTGTTTTTCACACGGCCCCCTTGCCTTACGGTCGTGGCGGTAGTCCAATTCAAAATCTAATTTTAGAGGGCTTTAACAAGGCACCGGTTTGTGCGATTAAGATGACATCAGAGCTAGATTCGGGTCCAATTTATGCGTCTTCTCCTATCAGTTTATCTGGCTCTCTTAAAGATATATTCTCGAGAATCAATATTGCCATTAATGAACTAATTAACGAGATTCTTGAAAATAATCTAAGTGCTGTTCCTCAACGTGGTGAGCCCCGTGTTTTTAAAAGATTGACAGTCGAAGATAACAAAATCCCAGTTGGCTTGGAGTTAGAGGCGATTTACGACCGAATTAGGATGCTCGATCACGATGACTATCCTAATGCCTTCATCAACTATAACAATATAAAAATTGAATTTAGCAGTGCGAAAATAGTTAATGAAACTTTAGAAGTGGCATGTGTGATAAGAAAATTGATATAAGAGCAGTCGATAGAAGTGATTGCAAAGATCTTTATGCCTGGCGGAGTGATATTGTCAGTCGTATGATGTTTTTCAATTCGAATATTCCTACATATCAAGAGCACTTCCAGTGGTTTAATTCGTCTCTCAATAATACGGATCGGAAACTGTATATTGGAGAAATAGATTCTACAAAGATTGGCGTCTGCAGATTTGACCGTGATACCAAAAGCGAAGTAGTTGAGGTGTCAATTAATATAAATCCAAAGTGTCGAGGGCGCGGTTATGGCAAGCGCCTTTTAGCATCTAGTATTAAAGCATTTCAGGAAGTGTATAGGTGTGAGTTCCTAGCTAAAATTAAACCTGAAAACTTGGCAAGCTTAAAGATTTTTAAATCAGTAGGATTTCAAGATATATCTTTCAAGAAAGAAATGATCGTACTGGTTAAGTATGAGAAAAACATTAAATTTAAGGAAGTGGATCAAAACGATACAGAGGTTTTGTTTGAGTTACTTAAGCAAAGAGTTCATTCAATAAGCCATATTAGAGCTCCTACTTTGGATGAGCACGAAGCATTTGTGAAGGCAAATCCTTACAGATATTGGGCGATTGTTTTGGAGGATGATTGCCCTATTGGGACGTTCTATTTACAAAATGATAATTCAGTTGGCTTAAATATTAACGAGCCTAAGCTTTTTTATGTTTCGCAAATCTTAACTTACATTCGGACAAAGTTCGAACCACTTGGAGAGCAAAAGTCTAAAGTGCCGCCGTATTTCTATGTAAATGCTTCATGTGGTAATGAAAAATTAGGTCGGCTTTTAATTCAATGTGGAGGTAATCCCATTCAGATATCCTATAAAGTCTAAGGAAGACGCTTAAATGTTTTGTGTAGCAAATAGAAAAATTGGTCTAGGTCACAGACCCTTTATTATAGCGGAAATATCTGCCAACCATGGTGGCAGTATTCAGCGCGCAAAAGAAACAATCTTAGCCGCGAAAAGTTCTGGTGCTGATGCTGTTAAGATACAAACCTACACACCAGATACGATGACTTTAGACTCAAAAAAAGCTGACTTTTTAATAAGTGATGGGTTGTGGGCAGGGTATAATTTGTATGAACTATATAAAGAGGCATACACCCCATTTGAGTGGCACAAAGAGTTGTTTGAGTTTGCGAAAACACATCGCATAATTTTGTTTTCTACCCCATTTGATGAGACTGCAGTAGACCTCCTGTCTTTCTTAGACGCCCCAGCTTTTAAGATTGCTTCGTTTGAATTGACAGACCTACCTTTAATCGAGTACGCATCATCAAAATGTAAGCCCATGTTCATATCTACCGGAATGTCTAATGCAGACGAAATTGGGGATGCACTTGAGTGCTGTTATAAGAATGGAAATAGAGATGTATTATTATTCCACTGCATTAGCAACTATCCTGCAGATTTAAGATCCTCCCATATTGGCGACATGTCGTATATCGCTAAGCAGTTTAAAGTTGAAATTGGATTATCAGACCATACTACATCCAATCTGGCAGCAATAATTGCGGTAGCTAAAGGAGCTTCTGCGATCGAAAAGCATTTCAAATTAGATGAACAAGATTGTGGTCCTGACTCTAGTTTTTCATTACTTCCCGGTCAGTTAAAGAGTCTATGCGTTGACTGTGAAAGTGCATATGAAGCTGTCAAATCTAGTCAACTAGAGCGTGACCCTAGTGAGCTTGCTAACAAAAGATTTAGGCGCTCGTTATATTTTGTTACCGCGCTATCAAAGGGCGCAGTGATATCAAAGGACGATATAAGACGTGTCCGCCCAGGGTTTGGTTTACCACCGAAGTATTTTGATTGGGTAGTAGGTAAGAGAGTAATTAAAGATGTTGAATTTGGTGATGCTGTCACTTTGGATTTATTGCAAAAAGATGAGTGAACAGCTCAATAATTAAAAGTAATCAAGCCAGTGCATCCGTCAGTTGCTATAAGAACGAGTTGAAGAAGCTAATCCACGTCGCGAATTGACAGCCGAGCAAACTACTCGCCTTTACAAGTTAAAAATAATATCGGGTTCTACCCCGTTTTAACGGACACAACTAAAAAGGTGCATACTGCACCCAGAAGGAGTGTTCATGACTACACGCAGAAAATACAGTGCCGAGTTTAAACGCGAGGCCGTCTTGCAAACCCAACAT
>Ga0209654_1000888_pt1 | contig 26522 bp, 26 predicted proteins | sample SaaInl1SG_22_DNA_FD_184646 | JGI IMG/M metagenome (GOLD analysis project Ga0209654, IMG submission 184646) | Marine microbial communities from expanding oxygen minimum zones in the Saanich Inlet - ESP_161SG_22_DNA (SPAdes) (version 2) | ecosystem: Environmental > Aquatic > Marine > Intertidal... | reverse complement strand
TGTTTATAAATTTAGTGATAATTTAATCGTAAAGTTATCTCCGAAATTTTTCCTCATTGGGCAATAGGAATATTGACCTAGAAAAATTTCAGAATAACTTTACTTACACACTTTATGGTTTAGTACCGGTTTTAAAAACCTGAAAGGTCTTTTGGGTAAAGAAAAACAACTTACTCTTTAATAATATTCAACCAGTTGGCATCTGCCTTTTTTAGTTGTAATTTTGTGCTTTTAAACTTGCAGTTATTACAAATAATAAATGATTGCTAATTTTTTCATCTAGTTGGTTTTTAATTTTGTCGATGAAGATTTTTAAAGTTAACAACTTTTCTCCTTTTTATTTTACAGTACCATTAAGTTACAGCCTCTAATATCTGAGTTGTCAAAACGCCCAACAATTTCAAATTTGCCGTTTGTATAGGTTTTACCTAAATCTTGGGTAGCAATAAAACTGCAAGAGTTGTAATTTGCTAAATCAATCACATTAATTCCGCCGTTTTTTTCTGTAGTATTTATGGTTAAGGCGTCTTCTGTATCTCTGATTAAAATTTGCATCCAAGGCGGGGTTTCAAAAACGCCATTTCCTTTAGAATAAGCCTGACTTAATAATTCTGTCATGCCATATTCTGAGTGAATTTTATCAACAGAAAAACCATTTTTTAAAATTGTATGCAACTCTTCTCTTATGATTTCTTTTCTTCTTCCTTTCATACCGCCAGTTTCCATAATTATGGTGTTTTTTAGATTGAATTGTTGCTTCTCAATTAAATCTAACAAGGCAAAAGAAACTCCAATTAAGAGTACTTTTTGTTCTTTTTTGTCTAATTCTATTAGTTTTTTAGCTAATTCATCTAAATTGTTCAAATAAAAACCGCTTTCTATATTTTTAGATTTTCTTATCAAATCATCTACCATAAAAACCAAAGAAGACCCTTTACGCTCTAAATAATTGGGCAATAAAGCTAATACCGCATAGTCTTCTATATTGCCATAAAAATGTTCAAAGCCCTTAAAATAACTTTGTTTATAAATATTAATATCTGTTACAAAATGTTTGCTAGTAACACTACCTGTTGTGCCAGAACTTGTAAAAACTTCATCAATTTCATCTAAAGAAGAAAGTACTTTTCTGCTTTTAAAAAATTGAATGGGTAAAAAAGGAATATCTTTTACTTGGTTGATCTCTGAAGGATGTTTGTATAACAAATCGCAAAAAGACCTGTAAACCTTGTTGTTTTTAAATTGATGCTTAAAAATGGCTAAGGCAGTTTTGTTAAAGTCTTCTTGAGATTGTATGTTAAATATTTTTGCTTGCATAAACTTTTACAAAAATAACATTATTGCACGCAACCTTTCACTAATTTTTTATCTAATAAAAAAGAACTAAAATATAAAAACTGTTTTTACCCATAAAAAAAATGAATAAATACATCTTTTTAACAGTGTTTTTTTTTTCTTGTGGTTGTAATAGCCAAAATCTAGTTCAAAAAAACTATAAATAATTGCATCAAAATTTACTAAAGTGAAATTACAATCTATTCCAGCAAAATGGTTAGATTATTCCTTATAGATCTTTACAACCAATTCGCCCTTATCATTCATAGAAGATCTGTACATTCCTGCAGTATTAAATTCAAAAGACATATTTCCGTTTTTGTCTAATGCTACAACACCACCTGTACCCCCTAATTTTGTCAATTTATTTTGTATTACATCTGTGGTAGCTTCTTTTAAAGTTTTTTGTTGGTATTCCATCTGCGCAGAAATATCATAAGCAACTTGACTTCTAATAAAATATTCTCCCCAACCAGTAGACGAAACACCACAAGTTAAATTATTTGCATAGGTACCAGAACCAATAATAGGTGCATCTCCAATTCTTCCCCAACGTTTATTGGTCATTCCTCCTGTTGATGTTCCTGCAGCAATATTTCCGTATTTATCTAGGGCTACACAACCTACTGTTCCAAATTTCGAGTTTTTAATATCGGCATCATAAAAGGCGGCTTTTTTATCATCATGATCTATCAGCTTTTTAGCTCTATTTTTTATTCTTTGTAAAGATTTATAACGGTTTTCTGTATAAAAATAACTAGGGTCTACAATTTCTAAGCCTTTTTCTTTAGCAAAAATAGAAGCTCCTTTGCCAGATAACATTACGTGATCTGAATCTGTCATCACTTTTATGGCTAATTCAATAGGACTTTTTACATTGGTAACTCCAGCAACAGCCCCTGCATTTAAAGTTTTACCATCCATAAAAGAAGCATCTAACTCATTGGTTTCTTCGTGTGTAAAAACAGCCCCTTTACCTGCGTTAAATAATGGAGAATTCTCCATAACCTGAATCGTTTTCATCACTGCTTCTTGACTGGTACCTCCATTTTTTAAAATGGTATGCCCTGTTTTTATAGCTTCTTCTAATTTTGCTACATAAGCAGTTTCTTTGTCATCTGACATGTTTTTCTTTAAAATAGTGCCAGCACCACCATGAATTATAATGGCAAAATCATTCACTTTTTTAGTTATTTTTATTTCTTTAGCGTCTTTTGTCTTTTCTATTTTACATCCGAAAGAAATTAATAAAATTGAAGCAATGTAGAGTAGTTTTTTCATATCTTTTGTTTAATATTAAACAGATGTTAATCTTTTTGTTTAATTTATAAGTATGTAAAATTATTCGTAAATTCGAACTTCTAAATTAAACAACAAAAACCACTCAGCAAAATGAATAATTTTGGAATACAAGAAACCTTGCAACAATTAGGTATAAAAGACATAAATAATGGAACATCTACGGGTTCTAATAATTTTTCTAACGGAGAAATTATAGAAAGTTTTTCGCCTGTAGATGGTAAATTGATAGCAAAGGTAAAAACAACCACCAAAGAAGATTATGAACAAGTGATGGAGGCTGCTGGTAAAGCATTTTTATCTTTTAGGGATATGCCTGCTCCACAAAGAGGCGAGATTGTGCGTCAATTTGGTAATAAGTTGAGAGATTTAAAAGAGCCTTTAGGCAAATTAGTTTCTTACGAAATGGGGAAATCTTTGCAAGAAGGCTATGGTGAGGTTCAAGAAATGATTGATATCTGCGACTTTGCAGTAGGTTTGTCTCGTCAGCTAAATGGACAAACAATTCCGTCTGAAAGACCAGGTCATGTTATGAGAGAACAATGGCATCCAATAGGAGTTGTTGGTATTATTTCTGCCTTTAATTTTCCAGTAGCAGTTTGGGCTTGGAACACAGCTTTAGCATGGATTTGTGGTGATGTTTGTGTGTGGAAAGCCTCTGAAAAAACACCTTTGTGTGCAGTAGCTTGCCAAAATATTATTGCCGCAATTTTAAAAGAAAACAACTTGCCAGAAGGAATTTCTTCCATTATAAATGGCGATTATAAAGTAGGTGAAATGATGACGAGTGATAGTAGAATTCCGTTAATTTCTGCTACAGGATCTTCTAGAATGGGACGAATTGTGGGTGCAAAAGTAGCCCAACGTTTTGGAAAATCTCTATTAGAATTGGGTGGTAATAATGCCATTATAATTACACCAACAGCCGATTTAAAAGTGGTGGTTCCTGGTGCTGTTTTTGGTGCTGTGGGTACTTGTGGCCAAAGATGTACCTCTACAAGAAGGTTAATTATACACGAATCTGTATATGATAAAGTACGTGACGCTATTGTTGGTGCTTACAAACAAATAAAAATTGGGAATCCTTTAGATGAAAATAATCATGTAGGTCCGTTAATTGATAAAGATGCTGTAAACACCTATTTAAAAGCCATAGAAAAGGCAAAAGAAGAAGGTGGAACTGTTTTAGTTGATGGTGGTGTTTTAAATGGAGAAGGTTACAATTCTGGTTGTTATGTAAAACCAGCAATTATAGAAGCCGAAAATCATTTTGAAATTGTACAACACGAAACGTTTGCTCCTATTTTATATGTGATGAAATATTCTGGGAACATAGAAAATGCCATTACAAAACAAAATGGTGTTGCCCAAGGTTTATCGTCTGCAATTATGACCAATGAATTAAAAGAAGCCGAAAAATTCTTGTCTTATGCAGGTTCAGATTGTGGAATTGCCAATGTAAATATTGGTACTTCTGGAGCAGAAATTGGTGGTGCTTTTGGGGGCGAAAAAGAAACTGGTGGTGGACGAGAGTCTGGCTCTGATGCTTGGAAGGTTTATATGAGAAGGCAAACAAATACCATAAATTATTCTGATGAACTGCCTTTAGCACAAGGTATTAAGTTCGATTTGTAAGAAAAAAAAAGAGGCTGAAAATTCAGTCTCTTTTTTTATATTATAGCTTAATTTTAATTTTTTTAATTATTCAAAGCTTCTGCTCCACCAACAATCTCTAAGATTTCGTTAGTAATTGCAGCTTGTCTTGCTTTGTTATACGTTAATAACAATTCGTCTCTTAATTCTGTTGCATTGTCTGTTGCTTTGTGCATTGCAGTCATACGAGCACCATGTTCTGAGGCAAAACTGTCTCTTAACGCTTTATATAATTGTGTTTTTAAAGACTTTGGTATTAAAGCTTCTACGATTTCTAATTTAGAAGGCTCAAAGATATAATCAGAATTTACTGCTGTTGCATCACCACCTTCAATTGGTTTAATGGGTAGGAATTGTTCTACTTGAGGAATCTGAGTCGCAGCATTTTTAAATTGGTTGTATATAATTTCAATTCTATCATACGTGCCATCTACATACATTCCCATCAACTTTTCTGCTACAGCTGCTGTATTATCAAAAGTTAAATCATCGTATAAATCGTTTCTTGTAGCTACAAGGTTATGTCCTTTAGATAAAACGTCTGCTCCTTTTTTACCAATAGAGAATATTTCTACAGAAGTATTTACATATTTTTCTTTAATTGTTTTTACAACTTCTTTGGTAATTGAAGAGTTAAAACCACCACATAGACCTCTGTTAGATGTAACAACTACTAATAATACTTTAGAAACCTCTCTTTGCTCAGAATATGCACCACCAGCATCACTATCTAAAGTTGCACTTAAATTTTGCAACAATTCTGTTAATTTAGATGAATAAGGCCTCATTGCTACAATTGCATCTTGTGCTTTTTTTAATTTTGCAGCAGACACCATTTTCATAGCAGATGTAATCTGCATTGTAGATTTGATAGAGGTAATTCTATTACGTATTTCTTTTAAGTTTGCCATTCTTCAGTTGTTAGTTATTAGTCTTTAGTTTTTAGTACTAGTGTCTAAAAGCTATAAGCTAACGTCTATTATGCAAAATGCTTCGTTATTTCTGCAGCTGCTGCCTCTAATGTTGCAGTAGCTTCGTCTGTTAATTTACCAGATTTTAAAACATCTAACGTATCTCTATGTTTTGTGTTTAAGTAATCAATATATTCTTTTTCGAACTTTTTAACTTTGTCTACAGGTACATCTTTTAACAAGTTTTTAGAACCTGCATAGATAATTGCAACTTGGTCTTCTACAGCAAAAGGATCGTTTTGTGCTTGTTTTAAAATTTCAACATTACGTTGTCCTTTAGAAATTACACTCATGGTTGCAGCATCTAAATCTGAACCAAACTTAGCAAATGCTTCTAATTCTCTAAATTGTGCCTGGTCTAATTTTAAAGTACCAGATACTTTTTTCATTGATTTAATTTGAGCGTTACCACCAACACGTGATACAGAAATCCCTACATTAATTGCTGGACGTACACCAGAGTTAAATAAATCTCCATCTAAGAAAATTTGACCATCTGTAATAGAAATTACGTTTGTTGGTATATAGGCAGATACGTCACCTGCTTGTGTTTCGATAATTGGTAGTGCAGTTAAAGAACCTCCACCTTTTACAATTCCTTTAATAGAATCTGGTAAATCGTTCATTTCGCTTGCAATTTTATCGTCATTAATAACTTTTGCAGCTCTTTCTAATAATCTAGAGTGTAAGTAAAATACATCTCCTGGATATGCCTCACGTCCTGGAGGTCTTCTTAATAATAAAGAAATTTCACGGTATGCGACTGCTTGTTTAGATAAATCATCATAAATAATTAAAGCTGGTCTACCTGTATCTCTAAAATATTCTCCAATTGCAGCTCCAGCAAATGGTGCATATACTTGCATTGCTGCAGGATCTGATGCATTGGCAGCTACAATAGTTGTGTAAGCTAAAGCGCCTTTTTCTTCTAACATGTTTGCAATAGCAGCAACTGTAGATGCTTTTTGCCCAACTGCAACATAGATACAATATACTGGCTCTCCAGCATCAAAAAATTCTTTTTGATTTAAAATTGTATCAATAGCTACTGTTGATTTACCTGTTTGACGATCTCCAATAATCAACTCACGCTGACCTCTACCTACAGGAATCATTGCATCAATAGATTTAATACCTGTTTGTAATGGTTCTGTTACAGGCTCTCTGTAGATTACACCAGGGGCTCTTCTTTCTAATGGCATCTCGTATGTAGTACCAGTAATTGGTCCTTTACCATCTATAGGACTACCTAATGTATCTACAACTCTACCTACAATACCTTCACCTGCTCTTAAAGAAGCAATACGTTCTGTACGTTTTACTGTAGAACCTTCTTTTATAGAAGTAGAAGCACCTAATAATACAACACCTGCATTGTCTTCTTCTAAGTTTAATACAATACCTTCTAAGCCGTTTTCGAATTCTACTAATTCTCCATACTGTACATTAGAAAGACCATAAACACGAGCAATACCATCACCTACTTGTAAAACGGTTCCTACTTCGTTTAAAGTAGCTTTTGCTTCGAAATTTGTTAACTGTTGCTTTAAAATTGCTGATACTTCAGCTGGTTTAATACTTGCCATTTTTAATTGCTTTAAGCTTTTTGCCATATGCTTTAGGCTAAAGCTTACTGCTTAGAGCCTAATGCGTATTGCTTAATTATATTTTTGGAACGTAATGACTGTTGTCAAATTCCTTTTTCAATTCGTTTAAATAATTAGAGATACTTGCATCATACTGCACATCTCCAACACGTAAAATAAAACCTCCTAAAATTGCTGGGTTTATTTTGTTTTCTAAGTTTGCTTTGTCTCCTGTTAAAGAAACAATTTTATCTAAAACTTGTTGCTCTACTTCTTTTGTTAAAGGTACTGCTGTTGTTACAGTGGCTACTTGTGTATGCTTTAAATGATCGTATACAATAGCGTATTGTTTTGCAACACTATCTAGCATCGTTATTCTTTTATTATCTTCTAATAAATGAAATAAACCCAATGTGATGTTATTTACTTTACCATCAAACAATGCGTTTAAAACATTCATTTTATCTGAAGACTTTACAATAGGGCTTTTTAACATTACTTCTAACTCACTATTTTCTGCAATAATAGAAGTAATTAAAGACATATCTGTATTTACTGCAGCTTCTGATTTAGAATCTGTTGCAAGATTTAAAATTGCTTTTGCGTAACGTAATGCTGCTCTTGCGTCTTTCATTTCTTTTTAGTTTAAAGTAACATCTTTTAAGATTCCTTCTACCAACTCTAATTGGTCTTTCTTATTAGATAATTCTTTTTTAATTACAGATTCTGCAATACCTATAGATAATTCTGCTACGTTTTTCTTTAACGCTGCTAACGCTGCTTGTTTTTCTTGTTGGATTGAAGCTTGTGCTGTTTCTATTAACTTGGTAGTTACTTCTTTTGCATCTTGTTTTGCATCTGCAATAATTTTATCGCTAATTTCTCTAGCTTCTTTCATCATTGCTTCTCTTTCAGCTCTAGCTTCTTTTGCTAATCTTTCGTTATCTGCAGTTAAATTTTGCATTTCTTTACGTGCATTATCTGCGGCGGCTAAAGCGTTTTCAATACCAGATTCTCTTTCTTCTAAAGAGTTTAATATTGGTTTCCAAGCAAATTTCTTTAACAGCACTAATAAAACAATAAGAATAACCAATTGTAGTGCAAATAAACCTACTGAAAAATCATTAAAAATATCCATAATATTATTTTTTGTTGTCTAATTTTAAAAAACACATCTATAACCAACCGTTATAGATGCATTTTTGTTTCTGTATCAGATTATTTACCTAAAAGTAAAGCACCAAACGCTAAACCTTCTAATAATGCTCCAATAATGATCATCGCTGTTTGGATCTTACCTGCTGCTTCTGGTTGACGCGCAATACCTTCCATTGCTTTACCACCAATTTGACCAAGTCCGATTCCTCCTCCGATTACGATTAATCCTGCTCCAATTAAATTGTACATACTAATTGATTTTAAATATATTAATTAAACAAACTCTAATTCTAATTTATTATTATCTAGATTACTCTAGTTTAATGGTGCTCATGTTCTTCTACAGCCATTCCAATAAACAATGCGGATAGCATTGTGAAAATAAATGCCTGTAAAAAAGCTACTAATACCTCTATAACCGTTAAAAATAAGGTTAAGAAAAATGAGATTCCTGTCGCACCAACAGTTCCAAATTCAGCTTTTAATAATAACATCAAAGCGGCAATACCCATCACAACAGAGTGACCCGCTGTAATATTGGCAAATAAACGTACCAATAAAGAAAATGGCTTTATTAATAAATATCCTGCTAATTCTAATACAGCAAGTATTGGTCTTAACAGTTTTGGTACTCCTGGCATCCATAAAGTATGCATCCAAAAATCTTTACTACCATTGCTTATGTATATTATTAAAGTGAAAATTGCTAAACAAACTGTGATTGCGATTTGACCTGTAACATTAAAACCTATAGGAGTTAATCCCATTAAATTTAGTATCCATATGAAAAAAAACACCGTTAATAAATAAGGCATAAACTTTTTATATTTTTTTTCACCAATATTTGGTCTCGCTATTTCGTCTCTAACGTATAAAACAAGGGGTTCTAAAGCACGCCCCAAACCTGTGGGTATTGCTTTAGATTTATATTGTTTTGCTAATTTAGAAAACCCAAAGAAAATTAAAAAGGCCGCTATTAAAATTCCAACAACACTTTTAGTAATAGAAAAATCTAAAATTTTGTGAGCGTTTTTTGCATGGTGTGTTTCATCAAAAGATACTTGAGTAGCCCCATTATCTAGTTCGTATATCTTAGAGTGGATTTTAGCTAGTTTTAAACCATCTTTCTCTACGATTACATGACCATCATCATTATGATGAAATTCAGAAGACATAAAAGTTACTAAACCTTTACTAGTCCATACAATTACTGGTAATGAAAAACCAACATGTTTTCTTTCTCCAGCATCTGAAGTGTAGGAAAACAAAGAAAAATCATGAGAATCTGCTAAATGATGTTTAATGTAGTCATTAATTTCTTGCTTCGTATTTACACGACCACCATCGTTTTGGTTGTCTGTTTTGTTAGATTCTGAAGCAAAACTAAGCGTTGTAAAAAGGCTTATTGCTACTATTGTAAGAAACTTGATAGATTTTTGTGCAATCTTCATTATAAAAATACGCTTTCTAAATTCGGCGCAAAGGTATGCAATAATTCAAAAATACAAACCTTTTTTTTTTAATTATTTACTATTCTTTTAACTTGAGTATTTTTAAAACAAAAATTATTTCTGTTAATAAAAAAATAAATAGTGGTATAATTAGGGCTCCTTTTTCTGGTAGATTAAAGGTTTCTCTTGTAAATATAGGGTTATAAAAAAATATAGAAAACAAAACTAACTTTATAAGTAGGATGCCTAAATAGATAAAACCTAGTTGAGGAAAAAGTTTATCAACAGTAGAAACTACTCTTAAATTTATACAAACGATACCCGAAAATAAGGCATGAAAAAGATATATTTTTTCTAGGGAAAAGGAAAGGTTTGCACTTAAATTCTCTAAAAGAAACTGGTGTGTATAAAAACCTGTTAAAAATAAAACACCAAAAACTATAATATAGGTAAAAATATCTTTATTCATTAATTTTATTGGCTTGTTTAACTAACAAATACATGGTTAAAAAGATAGCCAAAAGTGTCATTGTTTCTGTTAAAAAAGTTAATTTAAAAACACCATCTAACCATTTGCCTAATAAAAAACCTAAATAAATGGTTACCCCCATTTGTAAACCAGCACCAGATAGTGCAATGGCTTTGTTAAGCGGTTTTTTCTGAGGCTTTTTTTGTTTCATTATCTTTATTTAATTCTTTTAATGCACCTTTCATTGCACAAGTTGCATTAAACGTTGCGCCTGGTTCTATAGATAATTTACCAATGGTTACATCTCCAGAAATATTTGCAGTGGATTTAATAGTTAAAGTATTTGCTACAGATAATTGTCCAGAAAATTTACCTTCTATATCTGCATTTGTAGATTCTACATTCCCTTTAATAATACCTTCTGAACCAATAATTACACGTCCTTTGGTTTTTAAAGTACCTTCTAGAGTGCCGTCTATTCTAAAATCTCCTTCAGAATTTATATCTCCAACAAATGTGGTGGTTTTTGCAATTACATTTCTTTCCATGGTTCTTGGTTTATTTTTTTGCATTTCTTCTTTTTTTTCTTTTTTACTAAACATAACTATTTACTTAATTGTTTAAGAATTTCTGTTGCCATTTTTCCTTCTTCTGTATTTCCATAGTTAACTGCAACAAATTCTAAGGCTTTTGAATAGGTTTTTTTATCTAGGTATTTTCCTATTGCGTAGGCTTTTAAAAGTTCAAATTTAGGTTTTAATTTTGAACTTGCAAGTGTGGGTAGTAAATCATTCACTTTTACAAGTACCTCTTTGTAATTTTTTTCTTTCTTATAAATGTAATATAATTCTTTATAGGTTTTTTCTACTTCTGTAACCCCTTGATCTTCTTCTATCTTTTTATTTGGATTTTTAATGATTTGCGCAAAAACAGTTTTTGGATAATCGGTAAGAATGGTGTTTTTATAACTGTTTGCTTTATTTGTTTCTCTTAGACTTTTATGTATTTGATACAAATGCCAATTTATAGGCAATACTAATTCTTTTCTAGGGTTTAAACTGGCTACTCTTTCTAAACGATTTACAGCTAAGTTAAGGTCTTTAAATTGTTCTTTGTATATTAAACCTAATTCGTATAAAGCCTGATTTCTATCTATTTTTAAAGTGTCTATATTTTCTTTATTTGTAGGAATTTTATCTAAATAACTTGCTAAGTCGTATCTTAAATCTTTGGTTTGTACCACTGCAGAATCTTTTTCTGTACTACCAAAGTTAACCGTAGAAGACCAACGCCATTTGTCTGCTAATTTTCTATCTCCCCAAATTTTTCTAAATTCGGTTTTACCAAAACCTATAGATTGATTGTTATAAAAATACCACTTCCCTTTGTTTGTTGCTTGCAAAGAACTTGTGTTATTGGCACCAAAAGCAATTTGATTCAACCTTAATTGTGCATCTTCTTTATCTTTCTTTTTAATACGATCTATATAGTTTTGAAAAAATTCTTCTTGTCCTTTTTTGGGCAAAGAGACTATCTTTAAAATACTATCGTTTTTAGCTACTAAATTTTCGAATTTAATCAAAGAAGCTAAATTTCTATGTTTTCTTTTTACTCTTCGTATTCTTAAATCTAAGGTATCTGTAGTTACTTTTAAAACACTATCATAGTAAGAACTAGCAACTAGATAATTAGAATTTTTAAAGTAGAGATTCCCTAAGTTTTCGTAGGTAAAACTTTTTTGTTTGTCTGAACCGTTTTTTGCTCTTAAAGATTTGTTGTAAAACTCTTTTGCCTGTCTAATACTATCGTACTTTTGATGGGTTAAACCTACTTGGTAATATAGCTGATCTAAGTAAGGTCTGTTTTCTCTTTTTTCTATCAGCTTTCTTAATCTTTTTAAAACCGAAGAAGATACAGAATCATTTGAAGCATTTTTTGCCAATTCTATAACCGAATGTATTTTGTATTTGTAAGGTGCCTTTTTAAAATTGCTGAGCTTGTTAAAAACAATAGTTGCTGAATCTTTTTTGTTTTCTTTCGCATAAATTTGCCCTAAAACAAACATATTTCTTGCAGCCTGAGCTTTATTTTCTTGTGTTCTTGTGGCTAATTGTAAATGTTTTTTTACTTTTTGAAGACTGTCTGCTTTCATGTAAGCCATAGCCAAAGCTGTGTGCCCATTTTCTTTTAACTCGTTAGATAAATCAGATTCTAAAGTATCTTTTACATCTAAAAGTAACTTCATAGATTCTATAGCAAACTCTTCATTATCCATTCTAATGTTTGCTTTAGCACGCCAAATTTTGGTTTCTGCTATTAAGTTTGCATTTGGATAATTGGCAATTACATAATTAAAGGCTTCTATTGCCGGTATAAAACGTTGCGAATAATAACGAGATTTTCCCAACAATAAATAAGCATCATCTATTTGACGGTTTCTCTCTAATCCATTGATATTCATGCCGTGCTTTTGAATCGATTTAACGGCTTTTTCTTCGGCAATATCAAAAGGTGTAGATGCTTTTTTGGTTTCTTCTTGTTCTGCCGGCCTACCAAAACCTGCACCTGGGCCATTACTTTTAAAAACGGGTACTGCAATTTTACGGTCATCAAACTCTATAGGTTCTATAACCAATTGTTGAAACCAATCGTCTTTATAACTATCTCTAATACCTTGTAACCCTTTTTCAAAGGCCTCTTCTCCATTAAAAAGAATGTTGAATTTGGTGGTTAAAACATGATAGTTTCTATTAATAACAGTATCTTTTCTTGTGCTACAAGCGTGTAATACTCCTAAAAGAAGAGTAAAAACTAGTATTTTTTTAATGTGCTTCATAAAACTAAAAACTCTTACTTACAACTAATTTCTTTTGAAAATAGTATAAATAAGAGTGTAAAAATAGTAATAAATTAAGAATAACGACTTTATAGCGCAAAATAGCTTTCTAATTCTTTTAAAGTTTCTGTTGATGTTTGGATGTCTTTTACTACTTGACCTTTGTCTAAAACCACAATACGCTCACAAACCTCGGTTACATGAGTTAAATCATGACTAGAAATTAGTACCGTAATTTCTCTGTTTTCAGTTAATTTTTTTATAATTTCCTTTAAACGGATTTGTGTTGTTGGATCTAAGTTTGCAAAAGGTTCATCTAAAATTACTACCTGCGGATTTCCCATCATTGCAGCAGCAATACCTGCTTTTTTCTGATTTCCTTTACTTAAATCTCTTAAATATTTTTTCTTTCCTATAATTTCCCCATTAAAAAACTCATCAAACTGTGCTAAAAAACTGGTTACGTCTGCTTTGTTCATACCACGTAAATCGCCTATAAAATCGAAATATTCTTCTGGTGTTAAGTAACCAATTAAAAAAGATTCGTCTATAAAAGAACCTGTAAAGTTTTTCCATTCTTCACTTTTACTTACCACAATATCATGATTGGTAATTGCGCCAGATGTTGGTCTAATTAAATCTAATAAAATATTAAAATAAGTGGTTTTTCCTGCGCCGTTATTTCCAACTAATCCAAAACTTTGCCCTGTAGGAATCTCTAATGCAGCTATATTTAAAACTTCTGCTTTTCCGTATTTTTTTGAAATTTCTGTAGTTTGTATCATAGTTTTGTGTTTTAATTTTCTTGTTTAAAAGCGTGAATCATTATGTACTTAGAAGCATGATATTTTTTGGTTATTACCAACATTAATTTTTTATGCAATGCAATGCCAATAAAACCTAAAACCGCCAAAGTAATTGTAGCTGTCTCAAAACCTATTTGCCAATTTAATAAGGCAAAAAGACCCATTGGAATAACCATTAAAGGGATACCAATTAACCATTGTACAGCGCCTGTGCCTTGATAATTAAAAGCAGCTTTTTCATCTAAATTTATTCTTTTTCTATTAAAAGAACCTCCATACATAATTACATGTGTATTTACACCCACATTGTAAATTGCAGCAGCAAAATGTACCAGTAGAATTTTCCAGCCAAAGTAAACATAAGGTATCCCTAAAACGAATAAAATAATTACACTTGCACACATTAAAGTAAATTTAGAGGTTAAATAACGTTCGTACTTAAAATTCTGACTCATTAGCATGTTGTAATAAACACTATCCCAAGCAGGTATAAATTGACCAAAATTTATTAAAAAAGCACCTGTTGAAAAAATACCTACAAAAGCAAATAAAAATTCTTTGTCTGCATACAGGGGTTGTGGATAAAAGAATAAACCATATAATAAACCTATAATAAGAATAAATAAAGAGGATTTTGTTCTCTTATTTCTTGTGATTAATCGCAGATCGTTTTTCATAAACGGAGCCAAATCTCCAAACCTGTTTAACCAAGATAAATCTGATGAATTTGCTTCTTTTACTTTAATTGCAATGGCCTCATCTAAGTATACTTGACTTCTTAATTGTTTGTAGTTTAACTGATATAAAACCACAAGTAAAATAATACTAACTAAACTGTAAATAGGATTCTGATAAATAAAGTCGAAACCTTGCCCAACATAACCTGCTAGATTGAAAATTTCGTAACGCTGAACCAAAAATCCACCTAATAAAATGGCTATCATAAACCCAAAAGCAATATTATTTTTATTGACTAAGAAATTTAAAAAGTTGATACTTTGTACAAGTAAAATCATTAAAAATAACCATCCTAAAACACCATTTGTATCATAACCTTCTTTTATCAATACCACTGAAAAAGGAATGTAAAAAAACAAACTCATAATATTAAAAAATGAAAATGATGATTTTACCAATACGTAATTGACAATGGTTTTCTTTTTAATAGGTAAAAGTAACAATGGTTTAATATTCATTACTGGAAGTTTCTGCATGAGGTACCGAAAAATCAAATCGCCAGTAATGGCAAATAATAAAAATGAATTGACCACAACTAAAGGGTCTTTTTCTGGATACATTTCTTTTATCGCAAAAAAGCCACCAAATCCCATCCCTAAAAATATGAGTATAAAATACACAGCAAAAAACCCAATTAAAATTTTAGCACCCATACTTTTACCAAAAGCAGCAGATCTAAAAAATTGTTTCCATTCTAACTTTAAAAAATGTGAAATCATACGTTGGTTATTTTGTTCTAGTAATGTGTAGTTTAAATGTAAAATTTGTTACAAATTTTTTACTAATTTATATTCTGGGTATGTTTCTTGTAACAATTCTTGGGCTTTTTGAGGTAAAACATAATTTGAAACGTAAAAAATAATACATAAAAATGTTATTACTGATGAAATTAGTAAGTGCCAATAGACATTCAAGTTAGAAAATTCAAACCTAGTTAAATTGATGAAATTGAATAAATTGATAAATGTAAAACCTGTAAAACCGTTTTTAGTAGTTCCAAGCATTGCTTCTAAAAGAAATATTTTTTCATCTTTTTTTTCTTTTTGTTTGTGCTCTTTTCTTATCCTGTTAACTGCAATCATCTCAAATGTTATTAATATTAAAAGTGTTGCTAAAAAAAGATACTCTGAATATGGAATCTGAAAAGCAAAAAAGAAACCAAGAAAAATAAGCATTGTTGTTACTACTTTAGGTAGTGTAAACCATTCTTTTGTAAAGCGCCAAATAATTTTCCAATAACGCTTGTTCATTTGTTTTTGTTTGGCTTCAATAACATCCATAAAACCAAAAATGCCAAATTTTTTAAACGATTTATCTCTGGCTTGTTCAAAGGTAATTTTTGGGTATTCTTCACAAATTTGCTCAATATCGTTGGCCAAATGATCTACCAATTCTGTTTGTACATCATAATGATATACATAATGTTGTCTTGTAAATTTGTATAGGTTTTCTATTTGTATTTCTGATAATTTCATCAATAAAAAATTAAACGAATTTATATTCTGGGTATGTTTCTTCTAGTAACTGTTCTGCTTTTTTGGGAATTATCACTAAAGTTACATATCCAAAAATAACCAAAATAGTTAGTAAAATAGCTGAAAAAACACGCCTAAAATCGCCCATTGCTAAAAAGTCTTTTGTATTGTTGGGTAAGAAAAAATCAAACATATAAAAAAATATAATTACAGAATTACCAATTCCATTCATATGAATTACATCTTTAAACATCCACTTTTTTTGCGTTATTTTAAATTGTTGTTTTGCTTTTCTTTTATTGTCGATTAAAACAATTAATTCTAAAACAATTACAACACCATAAATGGTTGCGTATATATAATACCCATTTTGCAATTCTTGAATTTTATAAAAGGCAAAAAGTAGAAAAAAAGTCAATATTATTTTTGGCAAACGAAACCACTCTTTGGCAAACTTAAAAATAACCTTAAAGTACTTTTTTGTCATTTGCCTTTGCTTCTTTTCTACAACATCCATAAAACCAAAAATGCCAAATTTTTTAAACGATTTATCTCTAGCTTGTTCAAAGGTAATTCTTGGATGTTCCTCCCAAATTTGCTCTATATCATTAGCCAAGTGATCTACCAATTCTGTTTGCACATCATAATGTTCTACATAATGTTGTCTTGTAAATTTGTATAGGTTTTCTATTTGTATTTCTGATAATTTCATGTCTTTGAAATTTGATATTTTGTAACTACTTCTTTGTGTTTTTTGAAGAAGTGATGACAAATGTACACTACTGTAAAACCAGCACAAACAAAGCCTGTAAACACAGGGTTCATTTCACCATTTTCTTTAAAAACACTTCCAACAAAAACGGCTAACACTAAAAATATTGTTCCAAAAAATTGGGTTTTTAAAATAAAACTATAGGTTGTTTTTTGTTTAAGTTGAATTATTTTAAAAATAATAAAGCCTATATAAATTAGCATAGAAAATGTAAAACCCAATAAAAATCCATTTATAGAATTTGCAAAGCCTTTAGAAACTTGTATTGGTATTACTTTTAAAAATGCAACTGGTAAAATATATGCAGCTAAATATAAAAAGTAGAAGTATTTAAACTGCTTTACTGCTTTGTTTACAACAATTTTAGAATTGGAATACAACATACCAAAAAAGAAACTAGAGGTTTCTCTAAAATGTTTTTCCCAACGTATTTTAACTCTTGCAAAAGCCTCTTCAAATGTATTGCCTTTTTGCATAAAATTTTCAACATCAGAAATTATATGATCTAAAATTTCATCTTTTAAATCTATAAAATCGAAGTTTTTAGATGCTAAATAGTCTTGTACATTTTCTATTTCTTTTGTTGTTAATTCCATACTAATCGAAGCTAAATTTAGGGTTTACCAAATGCTGCATGGTTTTTAAAAACTCCTGCATTTCTTCTAACTTGTTGGCAGTTTCTTTAGTGCCACTTTCGGTTAATTTGTAATATTTTCTTAGTCGATTTCCCACTTTTGCAACCTCTACATCTAACAAACCATCTGCTTCTAACTTGTGTAAAGCTGGGTACAAAGCACCTTCTGTAATTTTTAGTTCGCCTTTTGTGAGTTCTTTTACTTTTTGGGTAATTTCGTATCCATACATTTTATCGTTGGTTGCTAACAACTTTAAAATAATGGTTTGTAAAGAACCTTTGTATAATTTCTGATTTCCCATTTTGTTGATGTGTAATCGATTAATTGTTGAAATGTGTAATTGTTTTCCTGTAACTTCGAGTAATTTCGATTTTTTTTTAATCGAAATTGTATCGAGAAGTCTTATGTGTTCTCGATACAAATTTGTTAAGCTACGCTTACTATCTTCAATAAAAATGTATTTTTATTTCAATAATTTTTCAAAATCACTCAAGGTGACATTTTAAATTTGTCTATGCAACTCGCATCAAATATACATAATTTTTTGATGCATAGAAATCTTATGTATTAATATTTAACAAAAAAATCCTGAAAAGTTAACTCTTCAGGATTTTTTATAAATAAGATTCCTGCCTACGCAAGAATGACAATCTTGAGTATTTTCCCCTTTGGAGGATTAAAGGTTTTTTTTTACTTCTTCACTTTTAAAACATCAGCAATTACCCTTTCTAACTCCGCTTTTGGTAAGGCTCCATTTGCCATTTGTGGCTGCTCATCTACTGGGCAAAACAACATAGAAGGTATACTTCTAATACCAAATGCTGCAGATAATTCTTGTTCTGCTTCAGTATCAATTTTATAGATATTTATTTTACCATCATATTTTTCTGAAAGTTGCTCTAAAATGGGTGCTAACATTTTACATGGCCCACACCAATCTGCATAAAAATCTATTAATGCTGGTTTGTCTCCTTCAAATTTCCATTCCTTATTTTCTTCAAAGTTAAATACCTTTTTTAAAAAGCTATCTTTTGTTAAATTTTCTGTCATAATAAATAATTTTCACAAAAATAGTCGTTTTTATTTGCTTCAAATTGCAAATCAACATCAATATGAAATTACAAACGTTAAAAAATGTTAAATAACTGACAATATGTTAAATAACATCTAATTTTGATATAAATCAAATTTTATTACTCATGAAAATAAAAATCATTTTACCTGTTCTTACAGCAAGTGTTATTTTAGCATCTTGTTCTAAAGAAATGAAACAAAGAAATATAGACGTGAATTATCCTGAAACTATAAAAAAACCAGTTGTAGACACCTTATTTGGAACTGCTGTAACAGACAATTACAGATGGTTAGAAGACGACAGAAGTACAGAAACAGAAGCTTGGGTAAAAGCAGAAAACGAAGTTACTTTTAATTACTTAAGCAAAATTCCTTACAGAGAACAATTAAAATCTCGTTTGTCTGAATTATGGAATTATGAGAAGGTTGGTAGCCCTTTTAAAGAAGGTGATTACACGTATTTTTATAAAAATGACGGTTTACAAAACCAATATGTGGTTTATCGTAAAAAAGAGGATGGTGATGCAGAAGTTTTCTTAGATCCAAATACATTTTCTGATGACGGTACAACCTCTTTAGGTTCGTTAAGTTTCTCTGAAGATGGAAAAACAGCTGCATACGCTATTTCTGAAGGTGGTTCTGATTGGAGAAAAATAATTGTAATGGATGTCCGTTCCAAAACCATTAAAGAAGATACTTTGGTTGATGTAAAATTCTCAGGAATTTCTTGGTACAAAAACGAAGGTTTTTACTATTCTAGTTACGACAAACCGAAAGGAAGTGAATTGTCTGCCAAAACAGATCAACACAAATTGTATTATCACAAATTAGGTACATCTCAAAAAAATGATGCAGTTATTTTTGGCGGAATTCCATCAGAAAAACACAGGTATGTTAGAGGTTATGTAACAGAAGATAACCGGTACTTAGTTATTACCGCCTCTGTTTCTACTTCTGGAAACAAGTTATTCATCAAAGATCTATCAAAATCAAATAGCAAATTAGTTACAATTTTAAGTGATGTTAAAAGTGATACCTATATCATTGCCAATAGAGAAAGTAAACTCTATTTAGTTACCAATTTAGATGCACCCAATCAAAAAGTAGTTACAGTTGATGCTACTAATCCTACCCCAAAAAACTGGCAAGATTTTATACCGGAAACAGAAAATGTATTAAGTCCTTCAACTGGTGCAGGTTATTTCTTTGCAGAATATATGGTAGATGCAGTTTCTAAAGTATTACAATATGATTTTGATGGAAAATTAATTAGAGAAGTAAAATTACCAGGAGTAGGCTCTGCTGGAGGTTTTGGAGGAAAAACAAAGGCAACTGAATTGTACTTTTCGTTTACCAATTACAACACCCCAAGTTCTTTGTATAAATTTAACCCAAAAAAAGGTACATACAAATCATACTGGAAACCTTCAGTTGATTTTAAAGCTGACGCTTACACAAGTAAACAAGTGTTTTATACCTCTAAAGACGGCACAAAAGTTCCGATGATTATCACCCATAAAAAAGGGGTAAAATTAAATGGTAAAAATCCAACGATTTTATATGGTTATGGAGGTTTTAATATCAGTCTAACACCAAGTTTTAGTATTGCCAATGCTGTTTGGATGGAACAAGGGGGTATATACGCAGTTCCTAATTTACGTGGTGGTGGAGAATATGGTAAAAAATGGCATGATGCAGGTACACAACTTAAAAAGCAAAATGTTTTTGACGATTTTATTGCAGCTGCAGAATATCTAATTCAAGAAAAATACACATCCTCAGAATATTTAGCTATTAGAGGTGGCTCAAATGGAGGCTTATTAGTTGGTGCAACAATGACGCAAAGACCAAAGTTAATGAAAGTAGCATTACCAGCTGTGGGTGTTTTAGACATGTTGCGTTATCACACATTTACAGCAGGTGCAGGTTGGGCTTACGATTATGGCACAGCAAATGATAGCAAAGAAATGTTTAATTATTTAAAAGGATATTCACCTGTACACAACGTAAAAAAAGGTACAAAATACCCAGCAACTTTAGTAACCACAGGAGATCATGATGATAGAGTTGTGCCAGCACACAGTTTTAAGTTTGCAGCAGAGCTTCAAGAAAAACAAGCTGGCAAAAATCCTGTTTTAATTAGAATAGAAACCAATGCGGGCCACGGAGCAGGTACACCCGTTGCTAAAAGCATAGAACAATATGCCGATATTTTTGGTTTTACTTTATACAATATGGGTTTTAAAAAATTACCAAATCCGCCAAAAAATAAAATAAAAGGTTAAAATTTGTAACAAATACAAATAAAGTTAACCAATTATAAGGCATTTAAAATGCTAGAAAAAGAGTGAAATAAATATTCAAATCAAAAACAGTCAAATGAAAACAATTAAAAAAGTTTTTTTTACAACTGCAATTGCCACATTAACTTTTGTTGGATGTAAAGAAGAAAAATCAGCAGAAACTGCAGGCATCGTTTTAGAAAACATGGATACTTCAGTAAAACCAACAGACGATTTTTTTAAACACGTAAACGGAAACTGGTTAAAAAACACAAAAATTCCAGACGATAGAACTTCTTGGGGTGGTTTTGGCGAGTTGCGTAAAAAAACAGATGCAGATGTTTTAAATATCCTAAACCAAGCCATTGCAGAAAGAGATTTTCCAAAAGTTAAAGATGCCAAAGGAAACGAAATAGATTCTGACCAAGAAAAAGCAGTAAACTATTACCAAACTATTATGGATACTGTTGCCAGAAACAAACAAGGCAAAGCACCAGTATTGCCTTTTTTAACAAAAGTAGACGAAATTAAAACCAAAAAAGATGTAGAAAATTACATAACGAACATGGCCCCTTATGGCGGAGGTGGTTTTTACGGTTTTGGTGTTTTTAACGATTTAAAAAACAGTAGCCAATATGCAGGTTATTTAGGCGCTGGTTCTTTAGGGATGACTAGAGATTATTATGTAGATGCTAAAGTAGCAGATAAGCTAGCAAAATACGAAGAGTTTGTAGCTAAAATGTTACAAGAGTTTGGTGATGATGCAGCTACAGCCAAAAAGAACGCAGCAACCATTGTTGCTTTCGAAAAAAGTTTGGCAGAACCAATGATGACCAAAGAAGAAAGAAGAGATACCCGTAAAATGTACAACCCAATGACGGTTGCACAACTTACAAAATTGGCTCCAGCAATCAATTGGAAAGCACATTTAACAGGTATTGGTGTAGCAGATTTAGACAATGTTATTGTTACAGACCCTGGTTATTTTAAAGCCATGAGTTCTATTTTTAACAATCGTTCTGTGGCAGACATTAAATTATTATTACGTTGGAACACCATTAACAGTGCTTTAAGTAGTTTATCTACAGATTTAGAAAAAGCAAATTGGGAGTTTTACAGCAAAGAAATGAGTGGTGCTAAAAAACAACGCCCAAGAGACGAACGTGCTTTAGGTAATTTAAATGGTGCTATTGGCGAAGCTTTAGGAAAATTATATGTAGAAAAAATGTTTCCGCCAGAAGCCAAAGCCAAAGCCAAAGAAATGATAGACAATGTAATGCTAGGTTTCGAAAAACGAATTGCTCAATTACCTTGGATGAGTGAAGAAACAAAAACAAAAGCCTTAGAAAAATTACACAAATTAACCGTTAAAATTGCCTACCCAGATGTTTGGAAGGACTATTCAGAATTACAAGTAAAAGGTTTAGAAGAAGGTGGTTCTTATTTTGAAAACGCTATAAATGTTACCAAATGGAACTACAATAAGAATATGGCAAAATTAGGAAAAGAAGTAGACAGAACAGAATGGGGTATGTCTCCACAAACTGTAAATGCTTACTTTAATCCTGTAAATAACGAAATTGTTTTTCCAGCAGCAATTTTACAACCTCCTTTTTACAACTATAAAGCAGACGAAGCTGTAAATTATGGTGGAATTGGAGCAGTTATTGGTCATGAAATTTCTCATAGTTTTGATGATTCTGGAGCACGTTTTGATGGTGACGGAAATCTAAAAAACTGGTGGACAGACAAAGATGCAGAAGAATTTAAAAAAGCAGGTAAAAAACTAATCGATCAATTTAGTACAATTGTTGCTATAGACAGTATGAAATTGAATGGAGAATTTACACTGGGAGAAAATATTGGAGATTTAGGGGGTGTACAAGCAGCTTACGAAGGTTTACAAATCTTTTTAGATAAAAACGGTAGACCTGGTAAAATAGATAATTACACACCAGAACAACGTTTTTTCCTATCTTGGGGTACCATTTGGAGAACCAAAATGCGTGATGAAGCACTAAAAAACAGAATTATGACAGACTCACACGCTCCTGGAATGTACAGAGCTTACATGCCTCTTAAAAATGTAGACGCATTTTACCAAGCATTTAACGTACAACCTGGAGATAAAATGTACTTAAAACCAGAAGACAGAGTAAGAATCTGGTAAAAACACATTGTCTTTAAGTATTTATCAATATACTTTAGAAATTAGCAAAAACCGATGCGAAAGTGTCGGTTTTTCTTGTCTTAGCTTTTATACATTTGGGCGTTCCCTTTCAGGTCGCGCTTTACGCTGTATCTTTTTGTAAAAACAAAAAGGATGCCGCTACAATCGCTAACGCAGGCTTACTTGGCAACGTCCTGTCATTCCTGCGAAGGCAGGAATCCATACAAACGCAATTTATAGATTCCTGCCTTCGCAGGAATGACAAAGAAACCTTACTTTTGCTACATGCTAAAAGTCGAAAACATCTCTTTCAATTACACCAAAAACAAACCTGTTTTACAAAACTTTACATTCTCTGTAAAGCAAGGAGAACACTTATGTATTATGGGCGAAAGTGGTTGTGGAAAATCGACACTTTTAAAAACAATTTATGGTTTACTAGACTTGCAAAAAGGAACTATTTTTTGGCATGATGAACAAGTTTTAGGTCCAGAATTTAATTTGGTACCCGGTTTTGAAAAATTTAAATATGTAGCACAAGATTTCGATTTGATGCCCTACATTTCTGTATCCGAAAACATCAAAAAACACCTTTCAAGATTTTATCCAGAAGAAAGCGAAAAACGTACGCAAGAACTCCTAGAAGTTATAGAAATGACTGCCTTTAAAAACACCAAAGTAAAAAACTTAAGTGGTGGCCAAAAACAACGCGTTGCTATAGCTAGAGCTTTGGCAAAAGAACCCCAATTATTGCTGCTAGACGAACCTTTTGGACAAATAGACAACTTTAAAAAAAATGGTTTAAGGCGTAAGTTATTTAGTTATTTAAAAGAAGAAAATATTGCTTGTATTGTGGCTACTCACGATAAAAATGATGCGCTTTCCTTTGCAGACAAATTACTTGTTATTAAAAAAAGTAACATTTTGGTACACAATGCTCCAAAAGAAGTTTACAACCATCCAAACTCAACATATGTGGCGGCTTTGTTTGATGATGTTAATGAAATAACCATAAACGGAAAAACGGTTTTGTTATATCCGCACCAAATTAAAATTGCAGAAACATCAGACTTAAAAGCAACAGTAAAAAACACTTATTTTAAAGGTTCTTATTGGTTAATAGAAGCTGATTTTGATGGGCAAATAGTCTTTTTTAATCATTTTTCAGACATCAAAAAAGGAGAAGAAGTTTTACTGTCTTTATAACTTATTAGAATGTGCTGCTATACATTTTGTTTGAGTATAAATTTATTTAAACAACGTCATATTTAAGTAAACATTACTTCTTCACCAATATTCGCTTAATTTCATTCAATTTCATAAGCGCTTCAATAAATGTTAAGATATCTATATTTGGAGCTAAAATTTCTTTTGCTAGCTTTTTCATTTTTTAAACCTTCTTTTTTTGTGTAAAAAACACCAAAATATAAAACCTTGATTATCATTTATTTAAAAACTTTGTATCCCTGAATTCAGGGATAAATATCCCTGGATTCAGGGATGCCAAAATATCCCTGAATTCAGGGATTGACAACATCGTTTTTAGGGTTTATTTTTACAAGAGAAAAGATAACCCACTTTATAAACGGGATATAACAACTTTTTATTTGTTTATAAAGAGTTGTGCAACATAAAACCAAAATTACGGTCGAAAAAGGGTTGACCTCCCAAAATCGGAAAATGTGAAAGTTGAAACCGAAGTAAAATAAAAAGTAAAACGAGCTACGAAAATCGAAAGAGTAGAAAATTATTATAAATCTGAAAAAGTCTTTCAATAAAAAATAAAAAGCTTTTTCCAAAAAAAATTAAAATGAAACATTTATTAAAAATAACATTCGTTATATTTACATTAATTTTCTTGTCTTGCAGTCAAGAAAATGAGCACGAATTAATAACGGAAAGTACTCTTATTGATAGTGAGTTAAAAAAGGATTTCAAAGATTTTGCTTTAATTATATCTGAATCTTTAAAAGATGAAAATGTAATAAATTATATACTTACAGAATCATCTAAAAGGTTTGATGGAGATTATGATATCTTATTAGCAAAAGATTTTTCTAAAAATAATTTTGCTAAATCAGAAAAAGAAAATGTTAATTTAAAAACATTACTTGAAAACAATTTAAATAAAGGGAAACTTAAAAGTAAAAATGCTAAATCTAAAAATTTAGATACTTATTTTAGTGAACTATTGGAAAAATACCCTACTATACAAATTTCTGTTCCAAATTATAGTTCTTCAAATACTTTAAGAAAAGGTTCATCAGTAATAAAACCATTAGTAGCTTATGCTAATGATAATGAAGAGTCTATAACTGCATTTGATGAATTTGGTAATTCTCAAAAATTAACAAATGATAATATTCCAACAAGACCAGTTATTGTAATTTCAAAAAGTGAAAGAGTTGTAGCATTAAATGATAGTGAACAATCTGAATTGTCTTATTACCACAGAAATTTTCCTTGCTTTCAAGAAATGTCAATAGAAAGTAGAGAAACTAACAATGATTTAAGGTATTATAGATTATATAGAGATGATTGTGGAATATATGCAGGTGGTGGTTCTGGAAGTGGTTCTGGCGGAACTACTAACACAATTGACAGAGATAATAATAGCAATGAAGACAATTTGTTTAGAGTTAGATTTAATAGTATGAAAGATAAAAGAAAGTATGAATCTTGGTGGTATGGAGATGCTGAAGTAATGGTTAAAGTTGTCTTTGCTAAAAATAGTTCTGGAGTGTCATTATTTGAAACTACTACAAAAATGATTAATCACGGTTTTATTAAAACTAAATGGTGGGGTGAATCATTTACTAAAGATAATAACGTAAATATTCCTATTGTATATTGGGAAACAAGTATTTACGGTGATAGAATGAAGTATATGTTTTACGAAATAGATGATAGAGGAAAAACTGGTAAAGTTGAAACTTCAATTACTACAAAATTAGATGACAATACAAGTACAACAGTAAAAGGTAGTTTCGACAAAAAAGAAAAAGATTTATTTATGGGGGATGTAATTGTGAATTATAAATCAAAAACTAAAGGAGAAGGAACTAAATTCAATACAGGGTCATTTTCTTGTTGGATTAATCAAAAATAAAAATATGAAAAAATTAATATTTATATGTTATCTATTTTTAGCTACATTAAATTCATTTGGGCAATTTAAAATTAGTGCTTATACTGAAAACTATTTTGGTTTAGAATTAAATTTATCAAAAAAGATAAGTACAGAATTAAGATTTAAAGCAAATAATATTGGAGAGGAATTTAGAAATGAAACAATTGTTTTTTATGACCTTTTTAATAAAAGCTATTATCAATTTAAACTAGGATTAGGAGTTGATTATAGATTATTTGAACCTGATGGTTTAGACAGTTTTATTTTTCCTTTTCAATTTGAAATAAAACCTTTTGAAAAATATAAATTTATATCTTTTGTATTTGAACCCTCAATTGTTTCAGAGCTGGAATCTAACACCTACTTTAGAAGCCTAATTGGAATAAAAATAGAGTTATAAAAATTACGTTGCACAACACCGTATAAAAAAAATTGCTATTAAAAGCCAACTTATGAAAGTTCTCGCAAACTTTCTAGTTGGCTTTTATTTGTTAACTTAACTGCTTAAACCACGCAACTTTCCTTATACAAACACGTTAGTAAAAACTAAAAAACTGTACTTTCCTGAAATAGGTTGACTAAAAATTCATCAATTAATGATAGTCACTTATGAAAAATCAAAATGAACACTGGCAGAAAAAAAAGTACCAAAAAGTAACTTTAGAAACCAAATTATTCGTCG
>Ga0209654_1000887_pt1 | contig 26553 bp, 29 predicted proteins | sample SaaInl1SG_22_DNA_FD_184646 | JGI IMG/M metagenome (GOLD analysis project Ga0209654, IMG submission 184646) | Marine microbial communities from expanding oxygen minimum zones in the Saanich Inlet - ESP_161SG_22_DNA (SPAdes) (version 2) | ecosystem: Environmental > Aquatic > Marine > Intertidal... | reverse complement strand
GCGGCCAGAATGACCCGGCCAGCACGAATGATTTGTGACTGACCGTTTTGGATGATTTCCACACCGGTGCACCGAGTGCCTTCGAAGCACAGGCGATTGGTCAAGGTATGTGTCTTGATGGTGAGGTTAGATCGATGCCGGACCGGTTTTAAAAAGGCCCGAGCCGACGACCAACGGATACCGCGCCGCTGATTGACTTCAAAAAAGCCGACCCCTGCATTGTCCCCTCGATTGAAGTCCGGGCGATCGGCAAAGCCTGCACTCTCACAAACACGTTTGAAAGCATCCAAAATCGGCCAACGCAGGCGCTGTGTTTCGACCCGGAGCTCACCGTCTTCCCCATGCCACTCATCAGCACCTGCATGATAACTCTCAGACCGTTTGTAGTAAGGAAGTACCTGATCCCAAGACCATTCAGAGGCTCCCCAACTGTCGTAATCGGCCGCCTGACCACGCATATAAATCATGCCATTAATGCTGCTTGATCCACCAAGAACTCGTCCGCGCGGGTAGTTTAGTTGGCGTCCATTGAGCCCTTCCTGAGCGGTTGTTTGATAGCACCAATCAGTTTTGGGGTTGCCCATGGTGTATAGATAGCCGACAGGAATGTGGATCCAGTGCCAACGGTCGGCACCGCCGGCCTCGAGCAGGATAACGTTGTGCGTTGGATCCTGTGACAAGCGATTAGCCAGGACGCATCCGGCACTCCCAGCGCCAATGATCAGGGTATCGGTGTGCTGAGTGTCAGTCATAGGGTGGCTTTGGCATCTCAATTTGTTGACTGGTACGTTGCCTTGGATCATACAACACTGCACCGCCGGAGCGTGCACCGACGCCCGTCAAAGCACTGATGACCACCTGATGGGTGACCATCACCAACGGTGGGTCTGTGGGGGCGATTTGCGACAAACGCTCGCGCAACGCCCGCATGGTCTCTTGCTCAGAGGCATGGCTTTGAAAAAAGGAGCTAAGTCCGGAAAATGGAATTACTGGCCCAATGTTCATCAAGCGCGCTGTATCGAGACAACGGCACCATGGGCTGGACAGGATGGGCGCAGCTTTGAAGCCTGCCGCGCGGAACGCTCTGCCGATAACTTGGGATTGAGCCTGTCCTTCGCGACTGAGGTTACGCTGTGTGTGACACGCATCGACCCGAAAGTCGTCCGGATCACCGAATCCAGGTGCAATGGCGTGCCGAATTAAAATAACCGTGCCCTTGCTTGCGACCGCTTCGGGGAGTGTGACGACCCGCGCATGGGCACTGGTCCCTAAAGCGAGAGCACACGCCCACAGCACCGCGATAAAGGAATGTTTCATGTCAGACGCTCTCCCGATACACTCGCGCTCTTTCTTGCGGAGTCAAAACATGAGTGCGGCCGAGTGGTGGATTTTTCTACCCGCGTGCATAGGGATGAATTTTTTTCCGGGCCCGAATAACCTGCTGGCGCTTGTGCATGGCACACAAACGCGTGCCAGTTGGGCGATCGTTGCGGGTCTTGCGCGACTGCCGATGATGGTGTTGATGCTGATCGCACTGGGTGTCGGCCTGGAGTGGTTGCTCGCCTCGAGTGCGTGGGCATTTCAGGGGCTGCGTTACGCCGGGGCCGTTTACTTATTGTGGATGGCGTACCGGTCACTGGCGCTCAAAGTGGCCATCCATGCGTCATCAGAGGCACGTATGGCTTTGTGGCGAATGGCTAGGTCAGAGGCGTTGGTGGCGATCACTAACCCCAAATTGATCCTGATTTTTTATGCTTTTTTTCCGCAGTTTATTGACCCAGTGTTGCCGGTTTGGCCGCAGGTGGTTGTGATGGGCGGTACCTTCATCGTGATTGAAATTGCCGCAATCGCATTGTATGCATTTGGTGGGTTTTGGTTGCAGGGCTGGTTAAAAGACAACGAGAATACGCGTTGGCTTGCGCGCCTGACTGCGCTTGCACTCTCGGCTGCGGCCGGTTTGATTCTGTTACCGTGAGAATAAACATGCGTCCTTACACACTAGGCACCGTGCTAATGATTGCTGGTGTGTTGATTTTGTCACCGGACTCGGCGCTGTTGCGTCAAATTGATGGAGATCCATACGTCATTTCGTTTTGGCGGGGGATTGGCATTGGTATTGTGGTGTGGTGCTTGGCGCTCGTACGCAGTCCAGCTGAATTTATTCGGCAATTGTCGACGCCCAGTTGGCTGTCGGCTGCGATTATTTTGGCCTTTGGCTTGTCATCGATGGCATTCGTATTTGGCGTGACGCATTTGGGTGCACCCACCATGTTGGTGTTTGTGTCGACAACTCCATTGGCATCTGCGGTTGCGAGTTGGTTGATTTTCCGCGAGCAAACCGATTTGCCGTTGTGGATTGCCATCGCCCTTGGGATGACCGGAGCGCTAATTGCAGGTTCAGGAATTCCGCTCGATACGCCGTGGGAAGGCTGGGTTGCGGGGTTTTCCGTGCCAGTGTTGACGGGTCTTGGCATCAGTCTCACGCGCCATTTTCCAGGAGACACGATTTGGCCGATCTATGGATTGTCCAGCCTATGCGTGGCCCTTTCTCTGTATTTCGTGGTGCCGAGTCTTGTCATCCCATCGGGTACGTTTTGGTTGGTTGCGCTCAATGCCTGTGTGGTGGTTCCACTGTCGTTTGCCCTGATCACTCTGGCACCGAAATACCTCCCTGCGCCGGAGGTGGGTTTGTATTTACTACTTGAGACACTGATTGGGCCTGTGATCGTTTGGTGGCTGGTTGGTGAAGTACCGCGAGAGCGGGATTTTGTTGGCGGTGCAGTGTTGCTGTCTGCACTGATTGGCTTGTTTAGTTACCGTATGCATCAGGCGCGGCAGCGTACACTGGCGAACCGCGTGTGATCGGGTTAATTGCAGAGGCTGTTGCCCCCATCGCTTGGGTGCTGTGCGTGGGTGTTGCTTTGCGGCGTTTTGCTGTCTTGGATGATGGGCTCTGGCGTGGTTTGGAGTGGCTCTCGTATTGGCTTTTGATGCCAAGTTTGTTGATCTCTGCGATTGTCACCGCGCCATCAATTGCAGTGCCTTGGAAGGCGCTCTTGGGCTCGCTGTATGGCACATTGGGGTTGCTCACACTGGTCTTGCTGTTTGGCTGGAGGCTCCACCTGTTTGGTGCCGTCTACGCGCGCTTTACGTCGGTGTACCAGGGAGTGATTCGGTTCAATACCTTTATTTCTTTGGCGCTGATGGCGGGCCTTCGTCCAGATTTATTGCCACATCTAGCGATCGCCGCGGCATGTGTCATCGTTGTGATCAATATCGCTTGCGTGGGGGTCATGACAGCTCAAGCCGATGAGCGTTTATTACGAAAGGTGGGCCTCGAACTCGCGCGCAATCCACTTATCCTCGCTTGCATGTTGGGCGGTCTCGGGAGGGCTCTGGGGGTCCCGAGTGGATTTCCAATCAGTGGCTTGGCGTTAGTGGGGCAGGCCGCATTGCCGATGGGGGTGCTGGTTCTTGGTGCTGGATTGCAATGGTCAGCGATTCGCTCGGGTCTTGGCCTGACAATCTTTACAGCCTCTGCACAATTAATTTTCAAACCATTGATATTTATCGGATTTGTTTGGGTATTTTCTTTGGATGCAGAATGGGCTTTGGTCGGTATGCTGCTGATGGCGGTGTCGACCGCCCCATCAAGTTACATTCTTGCCAAGCAACTGGGCGGCGATGCCGCTTTAATGGCCGGTATTGTGGCTTCCCAGACGCTGATCTCGATTTTGAGTCTGCCAGTGGTATTGTGGGTCGCTAGTTACTTCTCGTGGATCCCATTGGCATGAAAAGCTGCGATATATTGATCATTGGTGGGGGCATTGTAGGCCTCACCCTGGCGCGCGAGTGGTTACTGCGAACACCCTCTGCAAAGGTCGTGGTGCTTGAAAAAGAGGGTAACTCGATCACTCACGGCACCGGCCGTAACTCCGGCGTCATTCACTCCGGGATCTACTACACCGAACACAGTTTGCGCGCTCGGTTGTGTGTTGAGGGAGCCGCGCTGATGCGCGATTACGTGCAAGCGAAGGGGCTTTGGATCGATCCATGTGGCAAGCTCCTGATTCCACCTAGTGAGGCCGCTCTGGATGCTATTGATGTGCTCAAAACACGGGGTCAAGCCAATCAGGTTGAGGTCAGGGAAGTAGACGGCAAGCAGATGCGCGAGATTGAGCCTCGAGCCAACACGCAGTTTAATCGCGCGCTATTTATTCCGGTCACGTCTGTTGTGGATCCCAAGTCAGTGGCCGCGGCTGTGGTAGACGACGTACGGCAATTGGGTGGTGACATTCGCTATGGCGAGAAAGTGCTGCGCATCGATACCGGAAGGGGGACAGTGCGCACAGGTGCTGGGTCGTACTCAGCTGGTTTGGTTTACAACGTGGCCGGTCTGCATGCCGATTCGGTGGCCAAAAATGCTGGATTACAAACGCGTTACAGCTTTCAGCCATTCAAGGGAAAATATTGGAAGCATGCGGATCCTGAATTTCAGATGCGTTGTTTGGTGTACCCGATACCCAATTTAAAATTGCCATTTTTAGGCGTGCACACCGCGCACAATCGGCACGGTGAGGTCTATTTTGGCCCGAGCTCCACTCCGGTCATCGGTCGAGAGAATTACAGTGGGCTTCAGGGCATCACGATGCGCGATGGGCTAAGTCTTTCAGCCGCTTTATTTTGGAAATTGCTGCGTAACACCAACGGCCTCAGGGCACTGGCTTGGCGCGAAGCCAAGTTATTGCGGTTAGCCGGAGTTTGCCATGAAGTATCACAGTTGGTGACCGGCGTGGTGGCCAGCGAGTTGCAGCAAAGCATTGCAAAAGTGGGTATTCGGTCGCAGATCTTTGATCCAAAAGCGCAATCGCTAGTCAATGATTTTGTTGTTGTTGATGAGCATCGGACGGTGCATGTGCTGAACGCGATCAGTCCGGCGTTCACCGCAAGTTTCGCGTTTGCTAACTATTTAATCGATCAACACGGACACTAACAGGAGAGCAGCATGGATTTGGGATTGAAGGGTCGAGTGGCCTTGGTCATGGGTGCGTCACAGGGACTCGGGGAAGCGGCCGCACGTCAGTTGGCGGCAGAGGGCGCGCATGTGGTCTTGGTAGCACGTCGAATCGAAGCACTAAACACTGTAAAGGCTGACATTGAGTCACGTGGTGGCTCGGCAGAGATTCATTGCTGTGATTTGTTTGATGCGGCTTCGCGCAAGACGTTGTGTGAGCGAGTATCGGAGATGCCCCGACTTGACGTACTGGTGGCAAACTCGGGCGGACCTGCCCCTGGTATGGCGCCTGGGATTGATTCAAATGTCTGGAGCAGTGAATTCGACGCGATGGTCTTGGGCTTGATCGAAGTAATGGATGCAGCTGTTGTACGCATGAAAGACGCTGGCTTTGGTCGGATCTTGGTAATCGGCTCCTCGGGAATCGTGATCCCAATTCCGAAGCTTGCCGTATCCAATACGTTACGATCGGCCGTGGGTGCGTATGTGAAGACTTTGGCGGAACAGGTCGCATCTTTTGGAGTGACATGTAATATGGTTCTCCCAGGGCGGGTGGAAACGCCGCGGACCGGTGCCATTGATCGGGCAACCGCTAATGCTTTGGGCGTGACTGAGGAGGAGGCGCGGAGACAATCGATGGCAACAATTCCAGCCGGTCGGTATGGTCGGCCTGAGGAATTTGCGGCGGTTGTAACGTTCTTGGCCAGCGAACAAGCCGGGTACGTAACAGGTAGCCAAATCCGGGTTGATGGCGGAGCCATCCGCTCAATCAATGCGTAAGCCCACGGGTATTGCGTGGTAAAAAATTAAAATAATGATGGAGATTAAGATGAAACGTCGTTCACTACTGACACTGTCCGCAGGCCTGCTTGCAGGATCACTTTCGCTTTCCGGGGTCGCCGTTGCAGATGCCAAAGATTATGTGCTCAACACGGCATCCACAGGCGGCACTTACCACCCAGTCGGAACAGCCATTGCGACCTTGTCTAAGGTCAAGTTGTTGCCGAAAGAGAAGTTCAGCTTGACCGCAGTTAATTCGGCGGGATCGGGAGCTAACGTTCAGGCGATGGGTGCGGGCACTGCTGATTTTGCGATTCTGCAGGGTTTGTATGGCTCGTACGCGGCGACCGGCACGGGTCCGGTTTCTGAGCCTCAGAAAAATATCCGCTCGGTGACCATGCTGTGGCAAAACGTTGAGCAGTTTGTGGTGCCAAATTCAGTTGTGAAGAATGGCACCATGTCAGACATGTTGGCATTGAAAGGCCAAGATGCCGGTATGGGTGCAAAAAATTCAGGCACTCTGGGGTCAAATAAGGTGTTATTGGCAGGTCTTGGCCTGGATGTGGAAACGGACTTTACTCTGATGTACGGAGGCTATGGTCCCACTGCAGACGCCCTGGCAAATGGTCAAATCGTAGCCGCTGGAATTCCATCAGGTCCGCCAACGGGAGCGATTACTAAGTTGATGGCTGGCAATGAAGGCAAGTTTACTGTGTTGGACGTGACTGCAGAAGAAGCGAAAAGCATGGATGGCGGACGCTTGTTGTGGACTCCGTATACCATTGCGGCCGGCACCTACCCAGGTCAAACCAAGGACATTAATACAGTGGCACAGCCTAACTTCTTGGCGGTCAATGCAAGTGTTGATGAAAACCATGTCTATTTGCTGACCAAAACAATGTTTGAAAACCTGCCATTCCTGCAGGCGATTCATCCCGCAACCAAGGCGATGGCTGTGGAAAAGGCAATGGCTGGATTGCCTGTGCCGTTACATCCAGGTGCCGCTCGTTATTATCAAGAGATGGGATTAACCATTCCATCGCATCTGATCGCGAAGTGATCCATTCAGCAGAGGCGTGAAGCCTCTGCTGTCTTTTTTGCCGCAGAGTGAGTATGTAATGCAAACGCCCGTCGTATTGCGAGACGAATGGCTTTCAATAGAACAGCCAAAATCCTCATGGGTACAGTGGTTGTTTGTTGTTTTCGCGACGGTGTTCGCAATATGGCATGTCGCGACAAACCTGCTGATTAATGAGTCCTCTCTGTGGCAAAACGCGATTCATTTCGCTGGGTTTGCTGTTCTAACCAGTGTGATTTTCCCATTTCGGTTGTTCGGACGGCAAAGCCTCGTTTTTGATGTGTGCTTCGGGCTGGCCGTGGCTTGGGCGGCCTGTTGGATCGTGGGTGCTGAATCAAGGATTTATGCAACCACTCTGGCTGTAACAGGTCAATCCTGGCAGTTTTCGGGCTTGGATTGGCTCGCGGGTGCACTGTTGGTCATCGCGGCCATCGATTTTTCGCGACGCGTATCGGGATGGGTGATTCCGATTTTGATCGTGATTTCGGGATCGTACATTTTATTCTTGGGGGAGCACCTGCCGGGTGTATTCCGCGCTGCCAGCTTACCGTTGGATGATGTGCTGTTTCGAACCATCTTCAATGACGAAGGATTATTCGGGGTATTGGCCACCATCTCCTCATCTAACATCACTTTGTTCATGATTTTCGGTGGGTTTTTGGTGGTCTCTGGTGCCAGTGATTTTGTCATTGAGGTCTCAAAAGTGGTGGCGGGGCGCATCCGGGGAGGTGCAGCCTTTGTCGCGGTGCTGTCGTCTGCGTTGACTGGAACGATCAGTGGATCAGCTGTCGCGAATACGGCATCTACCGGTGTGATTACGATCCCATTAATGAAGTCGAGCGGCTTCCGAGGGCGGTTTGCGGCCGGCATCGAGGCGGCTGCCTCGACAGGTGGTCAGTTGATGCCGCCAATCATGGGTGCAGGCGCTTTTGTGATGGCGAGCTATACGGCAATCCCTTATTCGACGATTGTTGCTGTCTCAGTGATTCCTGCGCTGTTGTACTTCATGTCCGTCGCCTTTGTCGTACGCATTGAGGCGATGAAACACCGTATTGGTGAGGGCATTGATCTCACTGTCAGCCGGGAAAAGATCTTTGCAGGTGGGTTAACCTTCGTGATTCCGCTGACGGTGATGATTGTGTTGCTGGTCTCGGGAGTGACCCCAAGCTTTGCAGCTTCAGCCGCCATCGGGGTGTTGGTGGTTGTCTCATGGCTGTCTTGGGTGCTGGGCTTGATCACTGGCAAGCAGCAACTGCAATCGCGCGTGATGACGCCAAAGCGCATTGTCGAGGCGTGTCTCTTTGGTATGCGCAGTGGCATTTTGACTGCGATACTGATGGTGTCCATCGGGATCATTAATAACGCCATCGTCACCAGTGGTATTGGTAATGGTTTTTCACTAATGATCGCGCAGTGGTCGCAGGGATCACTGGTTTTGGCGATCGGATTGATTGCCTTGGCTTCTCTCGTGTTGGGTATGGGGCTTCCCGTGACCGCGGCTTACATTATCTTAGCAATTCTCTGTGCACCTGCCTTGGCCGGTATTTTGGCCGACACCGTGATCGTGCAGCAGTTGATGGTTGGGCTCGCAGACCCAGCGCAAGCGGCGCTGTTCATGCTGGTGGACAGTCCGCATGCTGCCAACGTGATGGTGGGAATGAGCTACGACGAAGCAGCCAGTTTAATGCGTGCGATTCCGTTTGAAATCGCAATGACGCTACGGCCGATCCTGGTCGATGCAGAGACGATTTCCGGATTTTTATTGGTCGCACACTTAATCATCTTTTGGCTGAGCCAGGACAGCAACGTGACGCCTCCTGTGTGTCTCGCTGCGTTTACTGCAGCCGGCATTGCCAAATCACCGCCAATGGCGACAGGGTTTCAGGCCTGGCGTGCGGCGAAGGGCTTGTATGTAATGCCATTGCTGTTTGCTTACACGCCTTTAGTGACCGGATCGATTCTTGAGATCTGTCATATTGGGCTGGCTTCCTTATTCGGTATTTACGGGATGAATGCATTGATTGCCCGTCATGCAGAAGGGCCCATGCGTTGGTGGCATTGGTTGGTGCTTGCCATCGCTGTGATGCTCTGTTTTGTGCCATTGCATCTGCTAGCCAATCTGATCGGTGCGACGATGGTGTTGGGTGTAATTTGGGCAACGCAAACGCAGGGCATGCGTGCCACTGCGAACTGATCGGTCCGAAATGCGCAGATCGAAGAGGGCTATCTCAATTATTTGCTACACTCACAGTTTTTGCGAGGATCAAAACGATGCGTTGGTTAGTTATGATTTCAATGTGCAGCCTGTTGTCCGGTTGCATCTCCTTATTCTAAGACGGCTTAGTCATGATGCATGACCCACATCGGGTGCGCCTCGAAGCGAACCAGGAACTGCATGCCAGGCCATTTCCGGCGTTGCCTGCTGAGGTGCGTCTCGTACATCTGTGTGTGCGTGTGTCACCAAAAACCTGGGCTGAGGTGTTGCCCTGGATCCAGACAAAACTCAATGATCTACCCGATAATTTTCATGGCTATTGGGAACGTTCAGGAATGGAGTCTTGGGTGCGCGTCGAACGGCACACAGAGTTTGTGGCGATCACGCAAGTTGTTCCTGAGGGGCTTGGGTTTTCCGAAGTCGCAGAAAGCAGTTGGATTCAAAGTGCGCCACAAGATCTGTTGGTGATGGCGCGTTTGACCGCCTCGGTCGGTGGGCAGATTCCTTCGGAAATGGAGGCGGTCAGTCAGTTGCGCGACGGCGATGTGTTAGCCGGATCTAATTTTACTGGAGACACTGCAGGCTTTTCAGCTTGGCATGTGGTGTTTGCTGCAAATCCTGGTGATGAATCTGCTGGCCGTTTGCTGCAGATGATTCTTGAGATTGAAACTTACCGCACCCTCGCGGTGATGGGGATGGATAAAATCCGAGCGGCACATCCAATCCTTCAGTCGGTAGCCAGTGAGTTACCGCGTGAATCGGTTGAGGCGCTCAAACATCAAGACATGCTGGGGATACTGGGTCTGTTGTCGACACAAGAGGCGCGCTTGCAAGAGCTTTGGGAACGGTTGGCATGGCGTATTGGCGCAAACAGTGCGTACCACAATTTGGTATTTCAGCGGCTGGATGAATTATCAGAAATGGCTGCGGCAGGGCAGGTGGGATTGTCGCACTTTCTGCGACGCCGGCTGACGCCAGCTGTGGCTACCGCTGAGACGGTCATGCGCCGACGTAGCGAATTGGCAGAGCAAATTGACGAGAGAGCGCAACTGTTACGCACTCAACTGCAGTTGAATCTGCAGAGCCAAACTCGGGATTTGCTTGCCAGTTTGGAGCGATCAGCGGCCACGCAAATACGCTTGCAGACGGCGGTTGAGGGATTGTCCACTGTGGCTATTGCCTATTACGCCGTCGGGTTACTGGCGCCGTTGATTGAGCCCTTTGTACCTGCTCTGTGGCAGGATTGGGTCAAGGTGGTGGTTACGCCTGTGGTGATCGTTGGAGTCTGGTGGGGCCTGTCACGCATCCGGAACCGGTTCAGTCACGAGGCCTAGGGCTTTGGCTTCGGCCTCGGTAATGATTCGGTTTTTGTGATCAACAAAGACCACGCTGGGCGTGTGAAGTTGAGCCTCAGCATCCGTCATCTGTGCGAACGCGGCCAGGATAAGAATGTCGCCAATTTTCGCCTGATGGGCGGCTGATCCATTGACGGAGATTATTCCAGATCCAGGCGGTGCCTCGATGGCATAGGTAATAAGCCGCGTTCCCTGGGTCACATTCCACAGGTGAATTTGTTCGTTTGGGACAATGCCGGCGGCGTCCAACAAAAGGTGATCGATAGCGCAAGAGCCGATGTAGTCGATTTCGGCGGCGGTGGTTGTGACGCGGTGAAGTTTGCCGTGAAGTAGCGTGCGTAGCATGGCGTTGTCCCTCTTCAAGGGGGCGCATCATAAAGGAGATTGCTTCAGTGCACAAAGCGTCTTGCGAGCAGAATCCGTGTTGGATTTCTGCGCATGGTCAGCATCTCTTGATTCAACTGCATATTCGGTCTGGTGCCAAGCAAACCCGCGCTGAGGGCGTGTTCGATGACCGTTTAAAGTTGTTTGTGGCGGCGCCACCGATTGAGGGCCGAGCGAACCTGGCTATTGTGTTAGCGATCGCCGAGGCCTTGGGGATGCCCAAGACTCGGGTGCGTTTAGTGAGTGGTCTTAAGTCAAAACGAAAAACGGTGCTGCTCGAGCAACCGGATCTGGAGATGCATCACATCCAGAGCCGGCTTGAGTTGCTCGGTCATTGATCAATCGATCATCAGATCCAATAGATATTGCGGTAGGCCGAAGGCACCAAGATGCGCTGTCGGTGTGTAGTAGCGCAAGTCATGCAAGTCGGCAACTCGCTCCGTCAGGACATCCAACGTGGGCAGATGGCTTGCTTGCTTCGTTGCAAAGCCCATGGCCATTGCGCCGCCGGCATAGGTCGGTACCGGAGTCAGGTAAAATCGCCGTGTTGCAAAGGTGTTCTTCCAGCGTCGGTAGGTGTTGGTTACTTCATCACCCTGCATGAATGGAACCCCGTTTTGTGTGACCAGTACACCTTGATCAGTGAGTGCGCGTCCGCAGCCGGCATAGAAGCTTGATTCAAACAGCACTTCGCCCGGTCCAATCGGGTCTGTGGAGTCGGTGATGATCACATCAAAGGTTTGTGTATTTTCCGCCATGAAGACCGCGCCATCGGCGATCACGAGTGACAACCTGGGATCGTCAAATGCACCCTGTGAGTGATTCGGGAAATACTCCACACACATGTCGACAACACTGCGATCGATTTCAACCTGTGTGACATGTTGCACCGAGGGATGTTTTAAAACTTCGCGAAGGATGCCGCCATCGCCGCCGCCGATGATTAATACAGATTCAGGCTTGGGGTGGCTCAGCATAGGCACGTGGACCATCATCTCGTGGTACACGAATTCGTCCCGTTCTGTGGTTTGGATTACGCCGTCGAGCGCCATGACGCGCCCGAAGCGGGCGTTCTCAAAAATCACTAGATGCTGGTGGTCTGTGCGTGCTTCGAAGAGGATCTGATCCTGCTGGAAGTTTTGACCCCAGGCAGGATAGAGCGTTTCCTGAAAACGCATCAGCGGACTCGTCCGCGACGCTCTTCAGTCACCTCTTGGCGACCTGGACGGAAATATCGGCTCAGAATTTCCACTGCACGATGGGGATTGGAGTCTCCGCACATGAAAACATCAAAGGCAGCGTAGTTTTTTTCGGGCCATGTGTGCACTGAGATGTGCGATTCAGCTAACACTGCAACGCCACTGATTCCACCGTTTGGGGTGAAGTGATGCAGATGGATGTGCAGTAAGGTGGCCTGACACTCTTCGACGCAACTTCTGAGGGCCAGTTCCATCCGTTCGAGGCAATCTAGGTCTTTGGCATCCCACAGGTCAATAATGAGATGGGTGCCGGCGAAGATCTCGCCATCGCGGTGAATGAAGTGATCGAGTGATTGATCTCGGTCTTCAATTTGATCGTGTTGCGGCCAATTCGCTGCGGCCACTGCAGACAACAATGTGCTCAATTCAGGTGATACCCCCTGGATCCAATGAGTTGTATATCAAGTTGCGATACACACCTCTCGGTTGGGTATCGCGCTAGGCAAAGAGCATAAATCCTCTGGTTATCAGCTCAGATGCCGCGGAGTTTAGAGAAATTTGAGGGGGGTGCAAGTAAAAATGGTGAAAAATCAATCAGGATGATGTTGCGCGGAGAATATGAGCTCCACCTAAGGCTGTAAATCACGCAGGTATCGGAGGCACAGCGACTATTTGTTGATCACGCACCCTCATAGCGATCATTGGTCCAGTTTTGGCCTAATATGCTGCGCTAGATAACGCCCAACGAATATCCATGCAAACCACGTTGAAGAATCGCTTTGCAATTCGAGTCAATTTCATTTGAACTCCCGCGGTATTGCGGCCTGAGACTACCCGAATTGTGCTGATGAAAAACCTTAAGCGGCTGCCTCGAGTTCAGTCGGATCGACCCGGTAGGTAAGTTGAGCGACATCAGTTACCGTGTTGGCTCGACGACGCGCATCGAGGTAAGCCTTTCGAGCCAGATAGCCGATGCCGATTGCGACAAAAATCACGTTCAGCACAGCCGACGGCCATGCTGCCGAGTAGGCGCTGGAGGCAGCAATTAAAATGCAACTGATCACTGATGTGCTGTGAAAGGTGTACCCAGTTCCAGAGATCCAGCCTTTGGTCAGGCACAGATAGGCAATCAGGTAAAACAGTCCCCCTGCGTACCCTAGGCCTAACATGACGGTCTCGATCACTTGGTGCTCCTATTCGGATGATTGAATAATTGTCGCGCAGTGTAGGCAATCAATTCTGCAAATCAAGTGAAAAATTGAATAAAATTCAATGGGTTGTTGTTACTTATTGCGGTGCAAAAATATTCGTGGACGAATGAGTTTTAAGGTTTCCCGAGAGAGGCAAAGATGTGAGAGCATCGAGTTATCGTATGCAGGGTCATTTAATCTTAATTTGTAGGCGAATGATTAGACGAACTCACACAGATTTAAAGTCTGAAAAAACGAGCGGAGGCGAATGAAATAATGTTGGAGTTTGTATCAATTTCCTGTCCCTATTGCGGTGAAATGCAATCAGTTGATGTGGACAGTAGCGCCGGGGACCAGAGTTACTGGCAGGATTGTCAGGTATGTTGTGCACCGATCTTGTTTGACATGACGGTGGACTACGAAGGAGCGGTGCAAATCACGGTTCGACGCGACGACGAGTAGGCCGTTACGCCGCGAAAATTCGAGACCAGTGCGCGTAATCAGTCAACGAGATGAGCTCGTCTGGGGTTAGAGCCATCCATCCATTGGCCACGCCTCCGGGGACATACAAACACGGTGAATCCAAACAAATTGGGCTAATGGTGACGGGGAAAAGATGCGGCAAGCCAAAAGGCGGCAGCCAAGTGGTTGGGTAACCCGTTAACAGATACACCTGCATCGGAGTCGCGATCCGCTCGTCCAGGTTCAAATCGGCAGTCTGATTCCAGGGTGTAACCACCAGTCGAGGAGCCCGGTCAGGCGCCAGAACCAGGTGAGTTGTCAAAATGTCTTCATCCCGGCAACCGAGAGCGACGCTCAACTGTTCGTTGGACTCATCGATCTGATACAGCTTGGCGGTCGATCCGACCCGGTCCAGAAATTCCAGAAGGCCAAGTGGTGGGGTTAGTGTTTTCATTATGTGTTCCTTCGGTCTTTAGGATATCACAGGCTGTGGCAGAAAAGCGTTCAATTGGCACACAAATGCACCAGCGCTGTCACACTGTCGCGCTGGGTTTTTGGCACACTGTTGGCGGGAGGACTTTTGCATGAATCACATCGCCATAAAGACAGATGCAGCCATTGTGTGGCCTGCTTCACTGAAAATTCCCACAGGTTTTCGATTGCATCGCCTGGCTGAACGGCAAGCGGTTGATGAAACGATCCCGCTATGCTTAGTGTGTCTTGATACCAAGCGGACGGGCCTTGATCGATGCGTGGCAGACATGATGAGCAACAACGTCACCTGTTTCTGGGTGGTGGATTCTCAGCTCGATGTGGGTATCGGCGAAGTGCTCGTGAAAGCCGGCGCACGGGGCTATTCGGCTGTGCCTACATCAAGTGACGAACTGCGCCGTGGCATCGAATGCTTATTACAGGGAGAGTATTGGGTACCGCGTTCGGTGCTGCAAACCTTGGTCCGCGATTTGGTTGAGGATACTCCGTTGACAATGACGCCGATTCGCCTTGATCTAACGCCACGTGAGCGCGAAGTGGCTGATCATGTCGCCAGTGGCTATTCGAACAAGCGCGTTGCACGCGCAATGGGCGTGACAGAGCGGACAGTCAAAGCCCACCTCAGTAGCATTTTCCAGAAAACACCAGCAATTGATCGGTTAGAGCTCGCGCTCCTGATGAAGGGTGAGTTGCCGGAGCGGATTCGCATAGATCTCGAGTAGTTTTTGTCGGTAGGCTTTTGGCGTATTGTTGACCAACCGTTGAAAGCGCTGTGTCACATCAGGCAGTAATTCGGCCTCGGTGGGTTCACCCAACAGCATGGTGTTGGCGAGGCGACCTGTGTCAAACACTCGCTGACCCATGATGATCTCATGATCAATTCGACTTGCAAGAGCGGTCGCGTCGTCTGGCAATGCCGTCATCGCGGCGCCAAAATGCAGATGCACTCGACCTTTCCATCCCATAATGCCCGCCGCAATGGATTTGACGTCTTCACCGGGTTCTTTGATGTAGCTTCCGTCGCGCTCTGTGATGGACAGTTCACGTGCTTTGAATCCTGCACAGGGATCGAATTCGTAACTGATGGAAACGGGGACCAAGTGTAGATTAGTCAGTGCGGCTTGAAATGATTCGTCGCGCGATTTTCCAGCCATTGCTAGCATTTTCAGAATCGCCGGGTCGGTTCGATCGATCCCATCCTTGGCTCGTCCTTCCCGATGCGCCATCCAAACTGATTGCCCTTCGTCGATCGACATGCGGACATAGTTCGACAAGTTAGAGTATGTTTTTAGCATCTCCCGAGGACCCGACACGTTGCGCTTGACGATGAAGCTTTTGTTAAGCCGCATCAGATCCCCCACGAAGGCTCGCTTGACGAGGTTGTCGCCAATGGCAATGCGTACCGTGTCGAAACCACCGTTGTAGAGGGCCCAATTCACGAATGCAGGATCCATGGCGATGTCGCGATGGTTGCTCAAAAACAAATACGCCCGTTTGGGATCCAGTTGATCGAGTCCGGACACAGTAAACGTTTCGGTGGTTTTCTGCATGATGCGTGCAAGCGCCGGCTCCACAGCCTCCTGAAATTCACGGATGCTGTGTATTTGTGCGGCGTGTCGCTGCAGGGCGCGTCTGATCCGCGGGCGCACCAGAGGTTTGAGTACCGAATACCAACCTTTCATTCTCAGTCTTCCGACTGCGTCGATGAAATCCCGGTCGTGTACTAAGCGATCCAATACCGGTCGCACATCGTGGTCGGTGTAGGGCGCAATATCAGAACTGTGGGGCATTCGTTATCCTTATACGAAACGCGGAGTATACAATCTCCGTCGAATCAGGGAATCCTTCAATGATGTTTTCAGAGTTACCTGCTCAATGGCGTCAGTTTCTTGGGTCGGATGCGCTTGCGCAGTCGAGTCGCGTGTTGCCTGCGTCAATACAGGAGATGCCCTGTTATCCGCCGCAAGAGTCTCGGTTTCGAGCCTTCCAATTGTGCGCACCAGATCGAGTCCGCGTGGTGATTCTCGGGCAGGACCCATACCATGGCGCAAATCAGGCGATGGGGCTGGCTTTTTCTGTGCCCGATGGCGTGCCGCATCCGCCATCATTGAGGAATCTGTTAAAGGAATACGAGTCCGATACAGGGCTTCCGATGCCCCGGTCTGGCGATCTGAGTGTGTGGGCTGAGCGGGGCGTATTGCTCTTAAATCGTATTTTGACTGTGGCCCCCAATGCAGCTGCGAGCCACCGTGGGCTCGGCTGGGAATGCTTTACCGATTTAGTGGTTCAACGACTCTCAGAGGCTTTGCCCCATTGCGTATTTTGTTTATGGGGCCGTGATGCTCAATCGGTGAAGCGGCTGATTGACTCCAAGCACAGTGTGATTTGTGGAGTGCATCCATCTCCTCTGTCTGCATATCGAGGATTTTTCGGGTCCAAACCATTCAGTGCAATTAACAAAGCGCTCCTCGCAAGGGGTCAGCTACCGCTTGATTGGTCGCTCACCCGCGACCTGTCGAATGATGGTGAAGGGCACATCGGCCAACTGTTCTGAGGTCAATCCGACCGGAGCGAGCACCAATGCGACTTGTGTCTCAGCATTGCCTGCGGCATCACAAACCAGCAGCTGCTCTTGATCGAGATTGAGTATCGATCCGACTTGCAATGGCTCGCTACCGGTGTAGATTTTCAGCACCTTTTTTGATTCGCCGAGATGTTCAAGGCGAGCGATTATTTCCTGTCCCGTGTAACACCCTTTGGTGAAACTGACGCCATCGAGCATTTGATAGTGCGCCTGCTGTGGAATGAGCTGACCTGCGACCGGGCTATGAACCATGGCGAGACCTGCCTGTAGCCGCGCAACATCGGCAAGGGGGTCATGCGCAGTGTCGGGATCATCTAGGATCCATCGGGTGTTACCGAACTCTCCTACTTCAATTCGTGTGCCGTGCTGACGTACCTCACCGGGTTTTAAATCAGGGTCCGTCGCCTGAATCAGGGCAACTGGACCCGGCGTGAGCTCGGCGTGCGCACGCGCTAATCGAAGAACTGGCTGTAAATGCAGGAGCAGTGCGTCACTTTGATCTGCGGCTGTGACCATGAGTAGTCGATCTGGTGTTCGAACGAATCGACCTGAGCCCAGCATGCGACCTTTCGGATTACAGAACGCGCCCAATCGAGCTGTATTTGTGGCGATCTGCAATAGGTCTTGGGTGCATTGCCCGTGCAACGCACGCAATGCACCGTCGCCAACAAACTCGATACAAACAAAGGGGTTTGCAGCGGACATGTATTTTTCCCCAGGTGCTACACTCTATATGTAACGGAGGGAATATGGACGAACGAACCGAATTCAACCGGCTGTACTGGCATTCGAGGCGCGGCATGCTCGAAATCGATGTCATGTTGATGCCGTTTACAAAGCATCATTATCTCGCATTGAATGAGGGCGACCGTGCGGCGTACCGAAAGCTTTTGGACTGTGAAGATCAGGACATTTGGGAATGGTTGCGGGGCTTTGAGTTACCTGAAGACCCTGAGTTGGCGCATATTGTGACGCGGGTGAGAGAGGCAGTCGGTGACCTCTCCATGCCCGCAGAATAGGAAACCTTTGCGAGCACTAATCTGGCTTTCTGGGTCACGTGGGATTATTCGCGGCTGGCCTCGATGGTTGAGTAACGTGCATTTCCGAATTGATGCGTTGAGCGTGCGGTTCGTTTGCCAATCCGCCGAACCCATTGAGTTGCCCAACAACGTTGGCATGTGGGTGCTGGGCCCTTGGTGCTACTTCGCATTTGCCATGGCGGGGAACACAGGCTATCTGCATTGCATTGTCAGGAAATCAACTCCCGAGTGCATCCATCTCTGGCACCAATTGGCGCAATGTCAGTGATCTCGATCCGGTCTCAGGATCGTGTCCCGTGGATGTTTCGACAGATCAGGGTGATTTAGCGTGTAGTGCAGCCCACGGCTTTCTTTGCGCTTCAGGGCCGAGCGGATAATCAGTTCAGCTACTACGGCGAGATTTCGTAGCTCAATCAAATTCGCAGTGACACGGTAATTGGTATAAAAATCTTGGATTTCGCGGGCCAACAACTGCACGCGATTGAGCGCGCGTTGCAGTCGCTTGTCGGTCCGTACAATGCCCACATAATCCCACATAAATCGGCGAACTTCGGCCCAATTGTGTGCAATAACAACATTTTCATCGCTGTCTGTGACCTGCGAGGCATCCCAGGGCTCAATGGCATCGAACGCTGCTTGTGGATCAATACGACTGGCGCTGTGCAGTGCAGCCGCGCGGCCATACACAATGCATTCCAAAAGACTGTTTGAGGCCATTCGATTGGCGCCATGCAGACCGGTTGAAGACACCTCACCGATGGCATATAGCCCCTGCAAATCAGACTCGCCATGCATGTCCACAAGGACTCCGCCGCAGGTGTAGTGCGCCGCTGGGACGATCGGAATCCATTGTTTGGTCATGTCGATACCAAGCTCTCGCAGACGTTGGTCAATTGTCGGAAAATGCGACTTGATGAAGTCTGGCTCTCGATGTGTGATGTCGAGATACAAATGGTCTGCGCCAATACGCTTCATTTCGTGGTCAATGGCGCGCGCCACAATGTCGCGCGGTGCCAGTTCTGCCCTGGGATCAAAGCCCGGCATGAATCGTGTTCCGTCTGGAAGTCGTAAATAGCCGCCCTCACCACGCACTGCTTCAGAGATCAGAAACGATTTTGCATCTGGGTGAAACAAGCATGTGGGATGAAATTGGTTGAACTCCATATTGGCGATCCGGCATCCGGCCCGCCATGCCATGGCAATGCCATCGCCGCTGGCACCGTCGGGGTTAGAGGTGTATCGGTAGACCTTGCTGGCGCCACCTGTGGCGAGAATAACGGTCTTGGCAGCAAAGGTTTCTACATCTCCAGTATGAATGTTCAGCACATAACAACCGCTCACATGACGCTTGCGAGCACCGCGCCCTTGTTCGATGCACAGATCGACTGCGATGTAATTGTGATAGAACCGAATGTGGCTAGCGCGACTGGCTTGGCGATCAAGGGCGTCTTGGATTGCCCAGCCCGTGGCATCGGCTGCATGTAAGATGCGACGGTGTGAATGGCCACCTTCTTGAGTCAAGTGAAATGATTTGTCTGATCGCGTGAATGCGACCCCTTGATCGACGAGCCAGTCAATCGAATCGCGTGCGCTGCTCACAACATGTTCGACGACATCGCGGTGACACAACCCTGCGCCAGCGATCAGCGTGTCCTGCACATGACTTTCGATGGAGTCTTGATCATCGATGACTGCAGCCACACCACCTTGTGCCCAGCGAGTAGACCCACCCGATGGGTCTTTCGTAAGAACTGCCACAGACAGATGTGATGGAACCGACAAGGCCGCCGTTAAGCCGGCTGCTCCAGCTCCCAAGATCAAGACGTCAACAGCGAAGTTACTAGGCTCTGTGTGCATTTGAAGTTGTCCTTTCTTGGGCTTCATGTCATCGTAGTCGTTGAATTTTAGACGGTTTTAGCATGATGCAACCTGTTTCGCCGATACAAACGCTCGAAGCCGACAACGATCAGTTGTTGGTGGATCGAGCCCGTTTGGGTGATCGGCACGCATTTGACCTGTTGGTGTTGAAGTATCAGTCAAGACTCCTGACGTTGGTTACCCGTCTATTACCCAACCAAAGCGATGCATTGGATGTACTACAGGACACCTTTGTCAAAGCCTATCGTTCTTTGAATACCTTTCGAGGCGAGAGTGCATTCTACACCTGGCTGTATCGAATCGCAGTGAACACTGCGAAAAATCACATGGCATCTCGTCAGAAGGAATCACGTGATCTTTCCATGGACGATGACCAGACGGATGCTGATCAGTATGCGGTCTTCCAGGACCTCGGGTCGCCGGACGCCGAGGCGGGTGCAGAGCAGTTGCAAGGGGCAATTCTCGACGCCATCGAACGGTTGCCAGAGGATTTAAGACAGGCGTTAACTTTACGTGAGCTTGAGGGATTGTCTTATGAAGAGATCGCGCAGGCTATGCATTGTCCGATCGGTACAGTGCGTTCACGAATTTTCCGTGCCCGAGATCAAGTGATTCATGAAGTTTCTGAACGCTTTCCCGGAACTTTTTTGTAACATGGCTGTCAAACGTTTCAGTGACAATAGAGCCACAACCCAGACAATGGTGATTTGATGACCGACACCTTGCGTAATTCCTTATCTGCTTTGGTGGACCAGGAAGCGACCGAGTTCGAAGCAAGAAAGATTTTGGACTCGGTGAAAACCAAGCCAGAAATGAAATCCTATTTTGCATCGTGCCAGGCTGTGAGAAGCACGTTGCGTGGGGAGCCGTTGGTAGGTGCTTCGTTATTGGATCGCATTAATGCAGAGATTGATGGGTGTGCCGACGCGCAACCAATTCTTGCATCACCAAAGGCTGAGGTGGAGACTCACGTGACATTCTTGCCGGCGCGTGAGGCATTGCCGAATCGGTTTGCGGCGTTGACTGGACAGTTGGCTGTGGCAGCCTCCATCGCCTTTGCTATTGTGATTGGCGTGAAGGTTGTTGCGCCGATGGATGCACAACCGGTGGTAGCCAGCCAACAAGAGCCTCTTGAGTTCATTCAGTTCCAAATGCCAGTGCAGAAAGAGACCGTGTCTGTTGATGGCGTCTCGAGCGCGGCGACTGAGCAGTCTTCACGCCCTGTTGCGCGCATTTTGACTGAAAATGATATGAAACAAATGGTTAGCGCGCGCTTGAGCCCCTATTTGATCCGCCATGCGGAGAACACTGCCGTGATCGGGGACACCTCTGTGTTGCCCTTGGCCCGAATCATGGGGCGTGACGAGCCAATTCAATGAGTCGATCTGCCCTCATTCGAGGGCTGCTTGTCCTGAGTTTCTGCCTAGGTTCCTCTGCGTTTGCTTTGTCGACTGATCGTGCGCGGGAACGTTTGCAGGAAATGTCGGTGGCGGTTCGTACGCTGTCATACTCAGGAAAATTGGTTTATCAGCGTGCCGACGTGTTAGCGAACTTGGCTTTTGAGCATGGTCTGGTGGCTGGGGAGCAACGCGCTCGCTTGCGACGGCTCTCGGGCTCGCCACTTGAGCGGTCCCGAGCTGGATCTTCGCTGATTCAAGCGACTGCGGGTCCTGATGTGCTACGACAAGGCTATCCGTTACCTGGACTTTTAAACTTAGAATCCAGTCGCGTCATGAACGCGCCATATCACATGGTAATGGGTGAGGAAGAGCGAGTTGCTGAGCGCACCGCGGAAGTGGTGCGCATTAATGCGGCTGATGGCCATCGTTACAGCTACTGGTTTTGGGTCGATACGGAAACGGCATTGTTGCTGAAATCGCAAACCCGAAACGCAGACGGTCAAATCCTTGAGCAATTTGAATTTTCCCAGCTGACTATTGGTCCTCAAGAAATCCCAATGGCCTCTGATCAAACGCCTCTCCAGGTCAGGGTGCATCCCATTGCTACACCGACTCAGGTGATGCAATTTTCCCCTGCCAGCTGGTTGCCTAAAGGGTATCAATTGGTGTCGGCTCTACCCTCAAGCGCTTCAGGGCAGCAAATTTACACGCTGGTGTATTCTGACGGGTTAGGGTCTTTCTCTATTTTCTTGGAGCTAATTAACGGTCGCTCTGAGCCGGACATGCAGGCACTTCTTGGTCCGACTGTGGCGCTCGGAAAAGACTATCCACTCGCTTCTGGAGCGCTGCGGGTAACGCTTGTCGGAGAATTACCACCGGCGACGGGTAAAACCATTATTGAGGCATTGGATGTTCAGGGTCTGAAGGGGCTTCTAAGTCGTGGCTCATGAAGTGCGAGCAAATAGCTGAAATTATTCGTAAAAAAGAAAGATCAATCGAAGTAATCCCAGTCGCTCACGCACTGTGTGATGCCTGCGTACAGCATGGTCGTTGTCGCGCCGACTGGCTCTCTGGCGTCGTTGGTCGTAAAAAGAACTTTGAGATTCCTTTAGACGCACCCATATCTGCTGAGGTAGGCGATCGAGTGACTCTGGTCACTGACTCCACCGGGATTTTATGGGCGTCTGTTGGTGTCTATGGATTTCCCTTAGCAGGGTTGCTGTTAGGGGTCGGGTTGGGCACACGATGGGATCTCAGCGACCTGTGGTCGTTGATTTTGGCGTCTATCGGCACCGGTGTCGGATGGGTAGGCAGTCGCCTGTTTAAACAAGCAATCTCTGTAAGGGTAAAACAATGAACGTGATGATTCGGTTGTGCGTACTGATGCTGGTGGTTGTGGCGTTGCCCGCGCGAGCGTCCCTGCCGGAGTTTACCGACCTGGTAAAGCAGGTCGCGCCGTCTGTGGTCAATATCTCGACGCGTCAAGCGACGCCACCGCAGGCGCAACAGCAGATGCCAGATCTGGAACAATTGCCGCCATTTTTCCGGGAATTTTTTGAGCGTGGGCTGCCAATGCCGCAGCCTGAACGTGATGGTCGTTCGCTCGGTTCGGGATTCATCATTGCAAAAGACGGGTATGTGCTCACCAATAACCACGTTGTTGAGGGGGCAGACACCGTAATTGTGCGCTTGAACGATCGTCGCGAATTCGAAGCGGAGGTGGTTGGTACTGATCCACGCTCTGATGTGGCTTTGTTGAAAATTAATGCGACAGATTTGCCGGTCGCTCAGTTAGCAAACAGTGACTCAGTTGAGGCAGGGCAGTGGGTTGTGGCGATCGGTTCTCCCTTCGGGTTTGATTACAGCGTCACAGCTGGGATCGTGAGTGCGGTAGGGCGTGCACTGCCGGATGAGAGTTATGTGCCTTTTATTCAAACGGATGTGGCGATTAACCCCGGAAATTCTGGCGGTCCCTTGTTCAACCTGAAGGGCGAAGTCGTGGGAATTAATTCACAGATTTTCACTCGCTCGGGTGGGTTCATGGGTCTGTCGTTCGCAATCCCGACAAACTTGGTCATGAATGTGGCCGACCAGATTCGCACCAAGGGCGTGGTTCGTCGCGGCTGGTTGGGTGTATTGATTCAAGAGGTGAACCGCGATTTGGCGTTGTCATTTGGCTTGGAGAAGCCTATGGGGGCGCTCATTGCACAGGCATCTCCGTCCGGCCCTGCGGGGAAGGCGGGCATTCAGGCGGGCGATGTTATTATTCGATTTGATGGGCGTGAGGTAGAACGCTCTTCTGCGCTGCCACCGATGGTGGGATTGGTTTTACCCGGCAACACGGTCCCAGTTGAGTTGGTGCGTGACGGACGTGTGATGACGCTCGATGTCACCATTGAAGAGTTGCCTGATGCGCCAGCAATTGCAGGTACTCCATCGCAATCCCAAGCAGCGACCGAGCTGGTTGGAATGACCGTGGAGCAAGCACCGACCGAAGTGCTGCAAGAGCTTGGACTCAATCTCGGTGTTGTAGTCACAAACGTTTCAGGTGATCCGGCGCGTGCTGCAGGATTACGTCAAGGTGATGTTATTACCCAGGTGGGCGGAGCAGAGATTGACAGCGTGCGGACGCTGCGCGAGGTGGTCGAATCACTACCAAATGATCGTCCGATTCCGGTGTTAGTTGTGCGTGGGGGCAATTCAACGTTTCTCACTTTGCGGTTAGGTCGCTAAACTACAGCGATTTTTTCGCAAGGAGAGGTGGCTTTGACGCCGTCCCATATACGTAACTTTTCGATTATTGCCCACATTGACCACGGTAAATCGACACTCGCCGATCGCTTCATCCAGAAGTGCGGCGGGTTGTCGGAGCGTGAAATGGCTGAGCAAGTGCTTGATTCGATGGACATTGAGCGTGAGCGTGGGATTACCATCAAAGCGCAGAGCGTGACACTGCCTTACACCGCCAAAAATGGCGAAGTGTACGAACTTAACTTCATTGACACTCCCGGCCACGTGGACTTCAGTTATGAGGTTTCTCGGTCGCTGTATGCCTGTGAGGGTGCGTTGTTGGTTGTTGATGCAGCTCAGGGTGTTGAAGCACAGTCTGTGGCCAACTGTTATACGGCACTCGAACAGGGTCTTGAAGTGGTTCCAGTTCTCAACAAGATGGATCTGCCACAGGCTGAACCGGAACGTGTGAAAGCGGAAATTGAGAACATCATTGGGATTGATGCCAGCGAGGCCATTGCTTGCTCAGCGAAGAGTGGCCTTGGAATCGATGAGCTTCTAGAGCAGATCATTGAGAAGATTCCACCACCAGTTGCAGATCGAGAAAAGCCGACGCAAGCCTTGATTATCGACTCCTGGTTTGACAATTACCTGGGCGTGGTGTCGTTAGTGCGAGTGATGCAAGGCTCTTTGCGCAAAGGGCAAAAAATTCGGGTGAAGAGTACCGGTCGAGATTGGCAGATCGATGAGGTGGGTGTGTTCACCCCGAAGCGGGTCCCAACACGGGAGCTACAGGCTGGTCAGGTTGGTTTCATGATTGCTGGAATCAAGGCCATTCATGGTGCGCCAGTCGGGGATACGCTGGTTGACAGTAAGCACGTGGAGACAGAATCACTACCTGGCTTTAAAAAGGTCAAGCCGCAGGTCTATGCAGGGATGTTCCCGGTTTCTGCGGACGATTTTGAAGATTTCCGTGATGCCTTGGAAAAACTGACTCTTAACGACGCGAGTTTGGTGTATGAACCAGAGAGCTCTGACGCGCTTGGCTTTGGCTTTCGTTGCGGCTTCCTCGGGATGTTGCATATGGAAATTGTGCAAGAGCGGCTTGAGCGAGAGTACGACCTCGATCTAATCACCTCAGCACCCACGGTGGTGTATGAGATTGTCACTAACGACGACGAGATCCATTATGTGGACAATCCGTCCCGCATGCCCGATGTGGGCTCCATCGCAGAGATGCGCGAACCCATCTGTGCAGCAACGATTTTGGTGCCGAATGAATACGTCGGTGCTGTCATGACGCTGTGTGTTGAGAAGCGTGGGATGCAGCGGGACCTCAAGTACATGGGCAATCAGGTGCAAATCGAGTTTGATTTGCCAATGGCGGAAGTCGTGATGGACTTCTTTGACCGGTTGAAGTCAGCAACCCGTGGTTTTGGTTCATTGGATTATGGTTTTGTTCGTTTTCAGGCTTGTCCACTGGTCCGTCTTGATGTTCTTATCAATGGCGAGCGAGTCGATGCGTTGGCGGCGATTGTGCACCGTGATCACGCACAGAGTCGTGGTCGTGAACTGGCCGAAAAGCTGCGAGAACTGATTCCAAGGCAGATGTTCGATGTAGCGATTCAGGCTGCGATCGGCCGCCAGGTGATTGCGCGTACCACGGTCAAGGCATTGCGTAAAAATGTGACAGCAAAGTGTTATGGTGGCGACGCGTCACGTAAGCGTAAGTTGTTGGAAAAGCAAAAGGCCGGTAAGAAGCGCATGAAGCAAGTGGGTCGTGTGGAAATTCCGCAAGACGCATTCTTGGCTGTGTTAAAGGTGGACTAGGAAATGGATTTCACACTCATTCTGGTTTTGGTGGTGCTGGTCTCGGGCATCATTTACGGCCTCGACATTGTGTATTTTAAAAAGCGTCGAGGGGATCGTGAACCAGGCATTCTGATTGACTACAGCAGGTCTTTTTTCCCAGTACTGTTCTTGGTGTTGCTGTTGCGGTCGTTCCTATTTGAGCCGTTTCAGATTCCGAGTGGATCGATGTTACCCACATTGAAAATCGGCGACTTCATTCTAGTGAACAAGTTTGATTATGGCCTGCGTTTGCCGGTTGTAGGGCACACCGTTGTTGAATTGAATTCACCTGAACGCGGTGACGTGATGGTGTTTAAGTACCCAGAAGATGAGCGGATCAATTTCATCAAACGCGTGGTTGCAGTGCCCGGTGACACGATCGAATACCGCGACAAGGTTTTGTACGTTAACGGTGACGAGCAGACCCTCACTGTGCTTGAGCCAGAATCACCGGAGGTGATGCCGCCACTGACCGAGGAGGCGTCGGAGCGACTCGGCGCGCGCGAGCATCGCTTGTGGCGGCGTGTGACCGCCGGACGCGATTTTGGTCCGCTGACGCTCCCCGAAAAGCAGTATTTTGTCATGGGTGACAACCGCGATAACTCCAATGACAGTCGAGTCTGGGGTTTTGTTGATGATCGGCTCATCGTCGGACGTGCATTCGCGGTTTGGATGCATTGGGAAACGCTGTTTTCGATTCCTTCTTTCCGTAACGTGCGAGTTATTCAGTGAGCGACGAGCTCGATGATTTGCAGTCTCGTCTCGGATATCGTTTCCAAGATGTGGCCCATCTTGAAGCAGCTTTGACCCATCGCAGCGTCGGACCGGTGCACAACGAACGTCTTGAGTTTCTGGGTGATTCGATCGTCAATTTTGTGGTGGCTGAGGTCCTGTTTCAGAC
>Ga0209654_1000882_pt1 | contig 26672 bp, 27 predicted proteins | sample SaaInl1SG_22_DNA_FD_184646 | JGI IMG/M metagenome (GOLD analysis project Ga0209654, IMG submission 184646) | Marine microbial communities from expanding oxygen minimum zones in the Saanich Inlet - ESP_161SG_22_DNA (SPAdes) (version 2) | ecosystem: Environmental > Aquatic > Marine > Intertidal... | reverse complement strand
GCGTATCGATGGAACTGACGCCGGTATCTTGGCTCGCTTGAGGGCGGAAGGTACGCGCTCTGCGGCGGATGTGGTGTTGCTCGTGGATGCAACCCGTTTGTGGCGCGCGCAACAGGATGGGTTATTTGCGCCCATTCGCTCCTCTATCCTTGAGACGGCTGTGCCGCCTGCTTATCGAGCGGAAGCCGATGCGGACGGGGCGACTGCGTGGTTTGGCCTGTCTAGTCGCGCACGCCTGATTGTGTACGACAAGACGCGCTTTCAAGCGCAGGACGTGGATACCTACGAGAAACTGGCGTCGCCCGCCGTGGCGGGAGCGGTTTGTCTGCGCTCTGGCTCGCACCCTTACAACCTCAGCTTGTTTACGGCCATGGTGAACCACACGGGCGCCGAAAAAACTGAGCGATGGTTGCAACAGTTGGTTGGCAACATGGCGCGGGCACCCAAGGGCGGGGACACCGACCAAATGCGTGCCGTGGCTTCGGGTGAGTGCGGCGTTGCGGTGGTGAATAGCTACTACCTCGCGCGCCTCATGTTGTCCGAGAAGGCTGACGACCAACAAGTCGTGCAACGCTTAGCGACTGTTTTCCCGAATCAAGCCAGTTGGGGTACGCACATGAATATCGCCGGTGGTGCGGTCGCTGCGCATTCGCAGAATAAGACCAATGCCGTTAAGTTCTTAGAGTACCTCGTGTCCACGTCGGCGCAACAACACTTCGCCAACGGCAATAACGAGTGGCCAATTAAGGCAGGCACGGCGTATGACAACCGCGCCTTATCTGAAATGAGCCCCAATGGTTTTAAGGCGGACGCCTTGCCCGTAAACAAAATGGGCCCCTATGTTGCAGACGTGCAGCGCATGCTCGATAGGGTCAAGTTTCAATAGCCGCGCGGCCTCTGTCGGCAACTGCGGCTTCCACACAATATCATTACAAATTGACGACCTCTGGACTCTTAGTTCCCGCAGCGATCACCTTTCCTAACAACAGACTTTCTCGATACTGCTCTGCTGAAGCTGTGTGAATAACCTCCACCACTGCGTCGTAGTTCGCGCGAATTACTTGCTCAATTTCCTTAAGATCAGCGCGGAAAAATTCTTTACGCCCGTTGAGTTTATTTAACCTTCCTGCCGAAAATCGAGCGTGAAGTTTAGCCTCGAGAGTCGGTGGGTAATCGTCCCCTAGAACCAAAGGCGTGAGAAGTAGAATTTTTTCCAATGGAAGAGGTTCTATATGGAAAGATCTAAATTTATTGATGGCCAGATAATGAGTGCGGTCAAACGGGTCGAAGCAGGTTTGGGGGGAGCCAATACTATCAAAAAACCCATAAATCAACAATAAAGCATTATAATAATTAGCATATATGTAGCTTTATAGTACTCATAAAACGATTAGTCAGGAGCATACTTTATCGACGTCGACCATCGTGCCATCTGGCTCGAAATCACTGTAGGTTCCACCGATATGTCGCATCGAACTTTAAGCTTGTTCTTGGTGGAGGCTATTTACGCGGTAAGTACCGCGTAGCTAGTAGCGCTGACATAGGTGACACGCAACGATTGGGTTTACGCGTTGATAAATCACCTAATATTTTTAATATAAAACCATGAACTTGATTTTTCGAATGCTTTGGGTATTTCTTGTCTCACTCAAGCGTAAAAGACTTCCCGTCGGTGCATGTGAAAGTCGCGTGCGCATGATCACATTGCCGAACGATCTTGATATTAATCTGCACATGACTAATGGGCGCTACCTGACCATCGCCGACTTGTCCCGCATCGACGTTTTTCTTCGGACAGGCTTACTTAAAGTCATGATCAAAGAAAAATGGTCGCCAGTCGTAACCGAGCACACAATGAACTATAAACATTCGCTCAAACTGTTCGCTAGATTCGACTTAATCATGCAGTTAACCCATTGGGATAATCGCTCTTTTTACATGAGTCATCAATTCATCGTGAACGAGCGTATTGTTGCGCACGGGACATCTTTGGGCGTCATCCGGAGCCGCGATGGCATTGTCCCACCTGAAACTGTATTGGCACGTGTGCGAGAAGACCGAGGCTTGTAATGGTTGTGCAGTCGTTAGCAATCGCCCCAGCAAGTGGGAACCATGCTGTCGCATTTCTCTGATTTTCTGGTGCTGAGTGCATGTGCTATCAATGAGGGGCAAAGCCTGATTCAGTGGCTAGGACAGATGGACTTCAAAGCGATCTGCGTAGCTGGCATTAGCAAAGGCGGTTACCTTGCAACAGTGGCAGGGATGCGTTCCCCAGACCCAGTTCGTATTGTCTCAGTTGTTACGCCGCACAGTGGCGAATCTAAGCCGGTGCGACAGCATATGGCCGAAGTGTTCGACCGCACCTGTCTCGAACGCCTCCCCCTACCAAGCGAAGCAAGACGCTTGATCGTCATCGGAGCAACCAATGACCGTTACGTTCCAGCAAGCTCCCAGCAACGGATGCAGTCCCTTTGGGGCGATCGCGCTGATTACAGGTGGCTTCCTGGTGGCCACGTGAGCAGCATCGCAGAGTCTAGTCACGTGATTGATGCCATCACCGAAGCGTTGGCCTTAGACTGATTCAATCCAGTTTTTCATCGCGGCTTATTTGGACGCGGCGTTCGCGTTTGGAAAAAACAGCTGTTCGCCGTCTACTTTGTAGTCGGCGATCACGCGTTGCCCCTCGGGTGAGGTGATCCAGTCGACAAACTGCTGCGCTTGCTTTTGTTTGACGTGTGGGTGTTTCTCGGGGTTCACCACCATGACACCGTAGGGGTTAAACAGGCTCTTATCCCCCTCGACCAATAGACGGAGCTGCGCCTTGTTCTTAAAGTTGATCCACGTCGCGCGGTCACTTAAAACATAGGCATTGGTGGCGGCTGCCATGTTGAGTGCCGCACCCATGCCGCACCCACACGAACGGTAGCCTGCGCCCTGTTGGTTGATGAGACCGGCCATGTCCCAATGGCGCAACTCTGCGCTGTGCGTGCCAGAGCGGTCGCCGCGAGAGAGGAAGGCAGCGTTGGTTTGTGACACCTTTGTTAAGGCGTGGATGATGTCTGAGCCAGCCAACTGTGCGGGGTCGGATGCCGGACCAATTAGCACGAAGTCGTTGTACATAACGGGGTAACGCTTGGTAGAGAAGCCCTCAGCAACAAACCTCTCTTCAGCGGACTGGTTGTGTACGAACAAGATCTCGGCGTCACCGCGTCTGGCTATATCAATGGCTTGACCCGTACCGACGGCGGTCACTTTGACGGCAATGCCCGTTACCTTAGCAAATGCAGGCAACAAAACGCGAAACAGGCCAGACTGTTCTGTGGAGGTCGTCGATGCCATCTGCAACGTCTGGTCGCCATCGCCGGCATATGCGGATGGCACACCAATCATCGCCAACACGGCGAGCGCCCGCGCTGCCCAGCGTAACGGGTGTGTCGCTGCGGCGCAAATTGATTTCAGGTGCACGTCTGTTTTTCTGTGCGCGCGAACAACGAGCGGCGCGCGCTTTAGGTGTTTTGTGAGCCGCGATGCGCCCAGCCTGTAGTGTGGCGTTCGATGTAGTCAAACAACTCGTACATCACCATCGCCATCGCACCCACGACGACCAAGCCGGCGAAGGCCAAGCCCATCTGCATCGCCGAGCCAGCTGAAATGAGCAGGTAGCCAATGCCCTCGTTAGAGGCCGTCATCTCTGAGACGGTGGTGCCAACGAAAGCGAGCGTGATGGCCACTTTCAACGAGCCAAAAAAGTAGGGCATGGAGCGGGGCAACCCCACCTTCACCAAGACGTCCCAGCGCTTGGCGCCCAGTACCCGCAGCACGTCCTCTAGCTCAGGCTCCAAGGTGGCGAGACCGGTTGCAATGTTCACCATGATTGGGAAGAAGCTAATGAGGAAAGCGGTTAGCACAGCAGGCCCGACGCCGATGCCGAACCAAACCACCAAAATAGGCACAAATGCCGCTTTGGGCAGCGCGTTGAAGGCGGTCATTAGTGGGTAAACCGCCGCATAGGCTAGGCGTGAGCTACCGATCAAAAAACCCAACATCACCCCGACCACAATCGCGATACCGAAGCCCACCATCGTGACCCAGTAGGTCCGCCATGCATGGCCAGCAATCACGGTGCGGTACTCGATGAATTGCTCCCATATACGAGAGGGACTGGGAAACACAAACTCGCTGACCTCAAAGCCTTTGCACAGCAACTCCCAAATAAGGATGGTTGCAACCAAGAGAATCCAAGGGGACCAACGCTCAATATTTTTTGATTTCATGACCAAGTTCCTTACGCGTTGGCGCTGGGGGCGGACTGACGAATCGCCCCGATATGACCACGCAACTCATGCACGATATCGGTGAACTCCGGCGTGTACGTTATTTCGAGGTCACGCGGGCGTGGGAGATGGATGTCTTTCTTCACGACAAAGCGCCCCGGCCCTTTGCTCATGACATACACGGTATCGGCGAGAAAGACCGATTCACGCAGATCATGCGTGACCAAGATGACGTTGAATCGCTGCGCCTCCCAAAGGTCGCGCAAGGTGCACCACAGCTCCTCCCTCGTGAAAGCGTCCAGCGCGCCAAACGGCTCATCCAGTAACAACATCTTGGGCTCGTGAATGAGTGCTCGGCAGATGCTGGCGCGTTGTTGCATGCCGCCTGACAGCTCCCACGGGTATTTATCTTCGTAGCCCTTGAGGCCAACGGTTTCTAGCAGGGCTTGGGCACGCGCCACGTATTCGTCACGCTTGGCCTTGAAGTTGGAGCGATAAGGCTCGACGATTTCCAACGGCAATAGGACGTTGTTGAGTGTCGTGCGCCACGGTAGCAACGACGATGCTTGAAAGGCCATGCCACTAATCTTCAACGGCCCAGTCACTGGCGCGCCATCAACCAAGATACGTCCACGACTGGGCATGCGCAGGCCCGTGGTCAGCTTCATGAACGTCGACTTGCCGCAACCCGATGGCCCCACGATGGCAACAAAGGCACCTTTGTTCACCTTGAGGTTGATGTCTTCGACCGCAAAGTTTCCCTCGGTCAATAGCTCGTCGTTGTAGGCGAGCCAGACATCTTCAAAATCAACAAACGGTTGTGACATATTCGCTACCTCATCCATCAATACGGTGGGGACATTCTAGCCACCTCGCCGCAAGAAAAAGGGCTGAGCGTCATGCGCCTCAGCCCTTTGTAGGTGGTCTGGGCAGGGTGCAAGCCTACCCAGCGTGTCGCCTTGCGGCGCGCGCTTATTTTGCCTTAGGCAAAATGTCCAGCGTGGCAGCGCTTGGTAGGAAAGACCCGTCCCAAACCTGATCGGCCTTCACGCGTGACTTGGTCTTGAACGCATCAGACACTTGCGATGCCATCAGCGCGAGGCGTGGGGCCTTGACTTGTCCAAAGCCTTCTTCCCGCGCCGATGGGCTGTTGATAACCGTATCAATGGCGAGTTGTAGGCGACGCACTTCCAGTTGGGTGTTGATGATGCCATCGCGCGCCTTTACGGCCTCAATCGCTTTGGCAGGGTCGGCAATAACCTCTTTCGCTCCTTTGGCGAAGGCGGCCAAGAAGGCCTTGATGGCTTCTGGGTTTTCTTTAATCATTTTGGGCGATGCGATGATCGCGTTGCCGTAAAGCTTGACGCCGAAGTCGGGGTAGGCCATTACCGTCACGTCAGCGGGTGGTACGCCGCGGGCTTCGATGTTGAGTAGCGACGTGAACGTGAAACCCGTGATCGCGTCTACATCGCCGCGCACCAGCATGGTTTCGCGCAGTGGTGGATCCATCGCGGTCCACTGGACATTGGTCACGTTATTGGCTTGTTGAAAAATAGGAAATGCGCGTCGACCTGCATCAAAAACGGGCGCGCCCAGTTTTTTGCCTGACAAGTCTGCAGGCGTTTTAATGCCTGATTTTTTCAGTGCCATGACCGAGGCGGGCGTGTTGTTGTACACCATCATCACGGCGATGGGCTTGTTAGGGGCATCGGGGTTGTTGGCGTGGAACTCCATCAGCGCTGCCAAGTCAGCAAAACCCATATCGTAGGTGCCTGACGCCACACGCGTGACTGCTGCGCCCGAGCCGTTACCAGAGTCGACCGTGACGTCTAAGCCCGCATCTTTAAAGTAGCCTTTGGCGGCCGGCACCAGGAACATGGCAGATGGGCCTTCGAAACGCCAATCTAGTTGAAACTTAACCGGGGTTGCTGCCTGCGCTGCACCGAACGCTAGCATGGCAACGGCAGCTGCCGTGGACTTAAAAAAGACGCGCTTATTCATGGAAACTCCAAAGTTAAAGGTAACGAATTGTTAGAGCAATAACGGTGCCATCGGCCAAGCCCCAAATAGGTGAAAAGGCGGGCTTTTTTTCGGCAGGCCAGGTCGGGTGCCGTTGGACGCGCATAGTCTTGGTGCGGTCACGCCCCAAGACGGTGATGTTACCGTTGGGGCGATTTTAAAGATAAATCAGGTTGATGCTAGGGGTTCGGGCAGGATCGCTTCCCCCTTGGCGACTTGGGCCGACTCGGCTTGGCACATTTCCTCTGCCAACAAGGAGGCAGTCGCCGCCGACAGCGTCCAACCCAAATGGCCGTGTCCTGTGTTGTAGAAGACGTTCGCCTGCCGTCCGCGACCGACTTTGGGCATCATATCGGGCATCATGGGGCGCAATCCCGCCCATGGCACAACCTGACGAGTGCCGACATCGGGGAAGCACTGGTTCACCCAGGCCACTAAGGGGCGAATGCGGTCGGCGCGGATGTCGCGGTTGTAGCCGTTGAACTCGGCGGTGCCCGCGATGCGGAAGCGGTCCTCGCCCAGGCGGCTCGTGACCAGCTTGGCCTCGTCGTCCAGCAAGCTGACGTTCGGTGCGGCAGCTTGAGACTTGGCGTCTGGCAAGGCCACGGTAATGGCGTAGCCCTTGACAGGGTAAATATTCACGCGATCACCGAGTTGCTTTGCCAGCGCGCGACTACTTACACCGGCGCAGATTACCACGTCCGAGTAGGTGCTGATGTTGGCGCTTGTGTCTGTATCTGCACTGCCCTTGGCGGTGAGGGTCACGGTAGCGCCGTTGCTTTGAATGCGCTCGATTTGCTGGCCATAACAAATGGTTCCGCCTAGGCGCTCAAATGCGGCAGCCAGCCCCACCGTGAATTGATGAATATCGCCTGTTGCGTCACTTTCTGTGAAGTAGCCACCCACAAAATCGCCCTTGAGCGTTGGCTCAATAGCACGCATCTCTGATGGGCTCACCGCCGTACGCGATAGCCCGCCCTGTGCAAGCAAGCGGTTTACGTTCGTCGCATGATCAAAGGCGGTTTTATTGCGATAGATGTGCAAAATGCCTGCGCGCTTGAGTGCGAATGGAATGCCTTCCTCCTGCGCCCAGCTATATAAGTGCTCGCGCGCGGCGATAGCCAGCTTGACGGTGGCGATGGTATTGCGTTCGTAGTGTGGAATATTGGCTATGAACTCTGCCATCCAAGACAGCTTGTGCCAGCTGGGCTTGGGGTTGACCAACAAAGGGGCATTCGCGTCGCCTATCCATTTGAGGCCTTTGAGAATGGTGCTGGTGTGGTTCCATACTTCGGCATTGGAAGCAGAAATTTGACCGCCGTTGGCGAACGAGGTCTCCATCGCAGCGTAGCGGTGGCGCTCAAACAGCGTGACCCGAAGGCCGCGTTTTGCGAGGGCGTAAGCAGTTGTGACGCCGGTAATACCGCCGCCAATAATGGCAATGTGTTGCATGTGATCAGTTCCAAAAAACGTCAGGAGAATTGACAGATAGACCAATGCCTATCGTGTGCCCCATCTGTTTGGAACCTGAGAGATTCATACCGCACGCTGGGTGGGTACTTGCTCCTGCGGTGAGTTGGGCGACGAACCCAACTACTCTTCAGATTGTTTGTGTTGTGCCGGTCCTTTTGCCTGAGAGTTTCCGGGGCGGTTGCTCCTTCGGCGCATTGATCGGCAAGCCGTCAATGTCTCTCCCGACACACAAAGTCAGGCATAGTGTATGCCATTTTTGCAGACCGTAGCGCGGGTATGTGGGGTGTATTTTTTTACTTGCCTGATGGCGATAGCAACGCACAGACTGCGGCGGTCACCTGTTCCGTCGTCGCCTTGCCGCCAAGGTCACGCGTGTGTAGTGCGGGGTTGGCGGTGACGTGTTCGATGGCCGCCATCAGGTTGTTAGCCGCAGTCATTTCGTCGAAATGCTCCAACATCATGACGATGGACCAGAACGTGCCTACGGGGTTAGCCAGCCCCTTGCCCATGATGTCAAAGGCAGAGCCATGAATGGGCTCAAACATGGAGGGGTAGCGGCGCTCTGGATCGATGTTGCCCGTGGGCGCAATGCCCAGACTACCGGCCAACGCAGCGGCCAAGTCACTCAAGATATCGGCGTGAAGGTTGGTGGCGACGATGGTGTCGAGTGTCGCAGGGCGGTTGATCATGCGGGCCGTCGCGGCATCGACCAGCTCTTTGTCCCAATGCACGTCAGGGAATTCGGCAGCGATTTGCACTGCAATCTCATCCCACATCACCATAGCGTGGCGCTGTGCATTGCTTTTAGTAACCACTGTCAAGTGCTTGCGTGGGCGTGACTGCGCGAGTTTAAAGGCGTAACGCATGATGCGCTCAACCCCTGCACGCGTCATCATTGAGACGTCTGTAGCCACCTCTATGGGGTGACCTTGGTGTACGCGACCACCCACCCCTGCGTACTCGCCTTCGGAGTTTTCACGCACGATGATCCAGTCCAAGTCCTTGGGTGTGCAGCGTTTGAGCGGTGCATCAATGCCCGGCAAAATCCGGGTCGGACGGACGTTGGCGTACTGATCGAGACCCTGACAGATCTTTAGGCGCAGACCCCAGAGCGTGATGTGGTCTGGGATATCGGGGTCCCCCGCAGACCCAAACAAAATGGCATCTTTGTTTCGCAGGTCATCCAGCCCGTCATCCGGCATCATGCGGCCGTGTGCGCGGTAGTAGTCACCGCCCCAATCAAATGCCGTGAAGTCGAAGGACAGCCGGTTATCCGCTAGCGCCAATGCCTCCAGTACGCGTTGTCCAGCGGGGATAACTTCTTTGCCTATTCCGTCACCAGGAATCAGGGCGATGGCGTATGTTTTCATAGAGGGTATATGCGGTATGTCTATCAATCGGGAAAGCACTAGCCCCCGATATTAACCGCTGCCTACTCGCTTAGAGCCCGTACTGTCCCTTGGCTGACTCTGTTTCGTAGCCTAGTACTGCAAGGCCGTTGACTTGCCCCAAAACACGCGATACGCGAAGGCGGTGTAAGCAATGATCACGGGGAAGACCACGGCCACGCCGTAGAAAATAACCAACAGCGCCTCCGTCGAGCTGGCCGCTTGCCAGAAGTTGAGCTTATCGATTACCAGCCACGGGAACAGGCTGTAGCCCAGCCCGTAGGAGGACAGCAAAAAGATGCCGACGCTCGCCATAAACGGCACCGCGGCGCCGTACTGGTTGCCCGCATGCAGGCGAGAAGGCAGGCGATTTAGACTGCGTGAAATAACCAAAAACAGCACCAAGGTCATGAGCGGGATAGGCAGCAGCATGATGACGTTGGGAAAGCTAAACCACTTTTCAAAAATACGCGGGCTCGCCCATGGTGTTCCGATAGAGATCGCCACGACCCCGAGGGCGGTGAGCCACAGGCTGCGCTTGGCCCACTCAACGGCTTTGAGTTGCAAGGCACCCTCGGTTTTCATGATGAGCCAACTGGCGCCTAGCAGACGGTAAGCGGCGATGAGCGCAATGCCAATGACCGCGCTAAAGACGTTGCCAGTGGTGGTGTTTTGAAAGCCAATGATGAGCTGGCCTAGCATGAAGCCCTGCGACCAAGAGGCTAGGAGTGAGCCCACATAAAACGCGCGATCCCACCATGGGCGATACGGTGCCTTGGCCTTCACGCGGAAGTCAAATGCCACGCCGCGCAAAGTGAGTGCCGCCAGCATCACGGCGACCGGCAAATACAAGGCGCCGAGTATCACGCCGTGTGCCAATGGAAACGCGACGAGTAAGACGCCAACGCCCAAAACCAGCCACGTTTCGTTGGCATCCCAGAAGGGGCCGATGCTGGCGATCATGCTGTCCTTTTCGCTGAGATCGCTGGTTTGGCGCAGCAAAATGCCAACCCCTAGGTCATAGCCGTCCAAGATGACGTAGGCCACCATGGACATGGCCATGATCAAAGCGAACACCAAGGGCAACCAGCCTGCTGGGCTGGTCAAGTCAATACCTAACTCAAGCATGTGATAACTCCCCGTCTAAGTCACCGATGTTATCGGCATCGTCTAGCGCATCCATTGCGGCCTTCTTGGCTAGGTAAAACACGGTGGTGACGTACGCCGCCAGCAAGACGGCATAAAGCACCAAATACATGGCCAGTGATGCGGCGATGTTGCCTGTGGCAACGTCAGACGCGGCGTCCGCGGTGCGCAAGACGCCATAGACCAACCACGGTTGGCGGCCAATTTCAGTGACATACCAGCCAGGAACGACGGCGAACCAGCCCGCGAAGCTCATCAGTGCCAACCCCTTGGCTAAGTAGGTGGAGGGCGGGGCTTGCCCGCGTAGTTGCCGGACGCTCCACCAACTGACGCCAAGCATCAGGAGGCCAACCCCGACCATGATGCGGAAGGCCCAAAAAACGGGCCCAACCGGGGGGTGGTCTTCGCCAAACGCGCTCACACCTTTGATTTCGCCGTTGATGTCATGTGTGAGGTAGAGCGAGGCCAACTTGGGAATAGCGATTTCGTAATGGTTGCTTTGGGTTTCGGCATCGGGTACGGCGAACAGCACCGCGCCAACACCTTTCTCCGTGTGCCAAATGCCCTCCATGGCTGCCAGCTTTGCAGGCTGGTGCGCCAAGGTGTTGAGGCCGTGCAGGTCGCCCACCAAGATTTGAATCGGAATGAGCACAGCGGCCACCCACACACCCACGCGCAGGGTTGCTTGGATTTCTTGGGAGCGATCGCCTTTCAGCCAGCGGAAGGCGCTCAGCCCCGCAACCAAAAATGCCACAGTCAAGCCTGAGGCCAGCAACATATGGATCATGCGGAAAGGAAAAGAGGGGTTGAAGATCACGTCGAACCAGCTCAGCACATAGGCCTTGCCATCAATCATTTCGAACCCGCTGGGCGTTTGCATCCACGAATCTAAGGCCAAGATCCAAAACGCTGAGGCGGTGGTGCTAAACGCAACCAACCACGTTGCGAGGGTGTGCACCCATTCGCTGACACGCCCGCGGCCAAACAGCATGATGCCCAACATGGTCGCCTCTAGAAAGAACGCGGTGAGCACCTCGTAAGCCAGCAGGGGGCCAGCGACATTACCGACGGTGTTCATGAACCCGGGCCAGTTGGTTCCAAACTGGAAGCTCATGGTGATGCCGCTAACCACGCCAATGGCGAAGGTGAGGGCAAAGATCTTGATCCAAAATTGATAGGCCGCCATCCAGTGGGCCTGACCCGTTGACAGGAAACGGCTTTTGAAAAATATCAGAAACCAGCCTAGGGCAATGCTGATAGTTGGGAAGAGGATGTGAAATGTGATGTTGGCTGCAAATTGCATACGCGCCAAGATCAGTGCGTCAAATGACTCCATATTGGACTCTCTTCTATGTTTATACTACTACTTAATTATATTCTAATGTTTTGCTTACCAGCGTCATTGATTTCTTCTCGATGCGATAACTAGCCGTTATGCTTTCGGTTTTCTTGTTCGCTTGCGTTAACCCCAATGACTGCCACTATGCAAACACCCAGCGCCACACTCGCACACTTCGCCGCAAATACGGTCTTTGCAGACATCCCGCCAAGCGTTATTAGTAAGACAGAGGACTTGCTCGTGGACTGGGTGGGATCAGTGGTTGCCGGCCATGGCGCACGTGCGGTAGAGAGCATTGCGCAATTTGCGCGGGCCGCGGGGCCGATAACGGGGCCGAGTGAGCAGATCAATGCGCGCCGGGGCACCAGTGCATTTTTTGCGGCAATGGCCAATGCGGCGGCCTCGCACGTCGCCGAGCAAGACGATGTGCATAACGGCTCCGTGTTTCATCCCGCCACCATTGTGTTTCCCGCCGCACTTGCCGTTGCGCAGGAGATCGGTGCCAGTGGCAAAGACTTTTTAACCGCGGCCGTGGTGGGCTACGAGGTCGGGATTCGTGTCGGTGAGTATCTTGGGCGTCCGCACTACCGCATCTTTCACACCACGGGGACTGCGGGCACCTTGGCGGCTGCGGCGGCTGTCGGTTCTCTGTTGAAATTGACGCCCGATCAAATGCTGCACGCCTTTGGTTCGGCAGGCACGATGTCGGCTGGCTTATGGGAGTTTTTGCGCACGGCGGCAGACAGCAAGCAACTGCACACGGCGCACGCGGCGTCCACTGGCCTCATGGCCGCCACGCTGGCGAAAGACCAATTTACAGGTGCAACGCAAATTCTAGAGGGCGCCCAAGGAATGGGCGCTGGCATGTCCAGCAACACCGACGTTGCGTGTCTAACCGATGGTTTAGGTCAGCGTTGGGCGACGGCGGAGACCTCGTTCAAATACCACGCCAGTTGCCGACACACCCACCCTGCGGCGGATGCGTTATTGGCGGTCATGCAGGCGCATGGTTTGCAAGTGAGCGACATCGCGGACGTAGAGACGCGCGTACACCAAGGCGCTGTGGACGTACTGGGGCCTGTGGTGAACCCAAGCACCGTGCATCAAAGTAAGTTTTCAATGGGAACGGTCTTGGCGCTGGTGGCGCAGTTTGGCTACGCCGGGCTGAGTGAGTTCGATGGACACTTTCAAACCGAGGTCACCACGTCGTTTTGTGCCAAGGTGCGTATGGTGGTTGATGGGGAAGTGGACACCGCTTACCCCAAACGGTGGATTGGCAAGGTCGTCGTTCGTACCAATGATGGTCGCTTGCTAGACGGTCGTGTTGACGAGCCTAAAGGCGACCCCGGCAACACCTTGTCGCGTGAGGAAATTACCGCGAAGGCGCTGCGCCTAGCCCACTACAGCGGCGGCGTTGACGCCCAGACCATGACCGCACTCATTGATCGGTTGTGGAGTGTTGCTGAGTGGAACGTTGTGCCGCACCTGCTCCCGCAAGCGCGCTAAGGGCTTGGCGCGAGAAAAGGCTTTTGCAACCAAGCCAGCCAGGCTCCCGCGAATAAGATTGCTGCAGAGACAATAAATCCGGTTGCGAGCCCCCCTGCGTTGTCTGAAATCCACCCGGTCAGCGCGGGCCCCAATATTTGCCCCGTTGCAAAGATACTGGTAAATACGGTGATGGCCGCCACCCATTGGGTTTGCGGTAGGTTGTGCTTAATGAATGCCGTCGTCGATGCAACGGCAGTCGCCAAGCACGCACCAAAAATCGCACCTGATATGTACAGGCAAACCACTATTACCATGGCAGAGGCTTGGTTACCGGTGAGTGCAAAGTAGCCCGGTATCAGGCACGCGATTGCCAACAGGGCATTGATTATGGCGAGGCACTGACCGCCTTTGAAGGTGTCGAGTGCCTTGGCCCATATTTGGGCGCTGAACAAACCCAGCACGCCCATGGTGATGTAGAAAGCCGTCAAGCTCGTGTCTTGCCAGCCAAGTTCGCGCAACATTGCCATGATGAATGTCATGTAGCCGATGTAGCCCATACCAAAGCAAAAATAGCCAGCAGCAATCTTGGCGTAACGCGAGATGGCCGTGCTGTCACCCGTGGTTTTGCGCGGCGGTGAAACGGGCACCGACGCACTGGGTTTCCACATGAGAAAGGTCATCAGCAGGCCTGTTGCGCCCAGCACGTACCAACCAAGTTGCCAAGGGTGCGCCATGCCCCACTCGGCGCCCAGTGTCAGCGTGAGTGGCACCAATAGGGCGCAAATAATCATGCCAAAGCCACCGCCCGCATAATAAATACCCAAGAGCAAGCCCGAGCGCTTGGGGTGGGCGCTCGCGAGTTGGGCGATTAAGACGGTGCCGCCCGCGAAGACAGATGCGCTGGTGAAACCAGATAAAAACCGCAACAAACCAATGGCGGTGGGCTGAACAAACAGTCCGCAAAGCCCCAAAAAAATACTGGTTAAAACGCCGCCAATGACGAAAGATCGCGCAGACGAAAACCGTGTGATCACCCAAGAGAGCGTGAGGGCACCCACGAGGTAGCCCATGGCATGGGCCGTGTTCATGGCGCCCAGAGTGAAATAAAGCCAACCCAAGTCGTCGCGCATGGACGGCACGAACAGCGCGTAAGAGAAACGCGCCAAGCTCGCTCCCAAACTGGTACCCAGCGCCAAGCCAATAGCCGTTAGAACGGGCTGGCCTTGTAGCCATGCGAGTACCGATGATTGGGGAGGGGAGTCGCTTGTGTGGCTCATATAGATGTGGTGTTCACGTACCCAACACGCCCGCAGACCGCGCCTTATTTAGATGTCTTGCAGCCAGTGGGCGACCGCACGCCCGATGTCGGCCCCCGAGTCTTCCTGAATAAAGTGTAGCCCCTTTACCGTCACCTCGGTCTGGTTGGGCCAGGTCCGGCAGAAGTCTCGCTGTGCGCCGACCAAAATAGACCCCGGGTCGGCGTTGATGAACAGCTTGGGTATGGTGCTTTGCGCCAACCAGTCTGCATAAGACTGCACCAGTGCCACCATATGGGGCGGCTCACCTGCAATGGGGATCTCGCGCGGCCAGTTCAGCATGACTTGCCGGTCGGGTGCGTCCGCAAATGGTGCGCGATACGTGGCCATTTCTTCATCAGTGAGTGGTCGCATGATGGAACTTGGCAACACCCCTTCAATAAAAAGGTTGCGGTTCAAGATCAGATCTTCTCCCTTGGGTGATCGAAACCCTTGGAAGATACCGCGCGCCTTTTCTGGCCACTCATCCCATGTGGGCAATGGCATGACCACGGCTTCCATGTAGGCGATGCCACGCACGGCGTCTGGGTGGTTTTGCGCCCAATGAAAGCCCAAGGCACTGCCCCAGTCATGGATCACCAAGGTGACCTTCTCGGTAATACCCAAGCTCTGTAACAACCCGTCGAGGTAGCGGTAAGAGGTCGCGAAGCTGTATCGATCATCACCGTCGCTGGCGGGCAGCTTGTCAGAGTCGCCGTGCCCGATGAGGTCTGGCGCGATCACGCGACCCAATGGTGCCAGTGCGGGCATCACATCGCGCCATAAGTAGGAAGAGGTGGGGTTACCGTGCAGCAGCACGATGGGGTCGCCAGTACCCATCTCTCGATAGGCAATTGTTTTGTCCAGCACTTGGATCTTACTTACTTGCATGGGTATCTCCAGTTGGTCGTGTCATGCGACCTCTCACCGTAATTGACTTGCAGGCGCATCGCTTTCTCACACGTGACACCTTACCCCGTAGCTCCAGGCAGGGCGCGGGCATCTAGGCGGGCCATCTCAATAAACTCGTCTACGGCGTCTGATGGATCAAGCAACGCCTGCACATTGGGCAACGACAGCCACTGCGTAAGTGTGTGGTGCGCATCTGAAGCGTATTTGCTGGTTACTTGGCAGAAATGGCCGCAGATCATGCCAAGGTGTTGATGTCAATACCAGCATCTGCAACCAGCGCACCCGGTGGAGAGACGCCTTTCTCCAAAAGCTTTCGAGCCTTCATATGGTCAGCAGCTGCATTAATCGATTCCACACTGACTAATTTATCTTCTGAATAGTGGAAGAGGGTAAAACCCATATCGCCTTTGAAGGGGCGCGTTATCGTTGTTGATAAAGAGTATGCAACGCCAGTCATTTGCAATCGCAAATTCCCCTGTTCAGACCAAAACCAGGGGAGGGCGGAATAACGATCCCGCCCTCCAGTTAGGTTGGCTGCGAGCGTTTTGGCTTGATCATTTGCATTTTGAATTGATTCCAGACGCACCCTTCCCAATGGCGCCATGATGAAGCTGGCGCAGTCACCCAATGCGTAGACACTGGCGTCTGTTGTCTGTAGATACGCATCAACCAAGATGCCGTTGTCGCATTTAAGGCCCGCTGCCTGTGCGAGGTCAACCATTGGTTCTGCCCCGACCGATACGAGTAACAGATCGCAGGGTAATTCCTCGCCATTAACTGAGACCGAAGTAGCTTTACCGTTACTAGTTTTAACGCCTTGAACATTGCTGTTAAGGTGAAAAGCGATACCCGCAGATTCGTGGGCGTCTTTTACGAATTCTGCTAGTTTTTCAGATACTGACCGCCCCAATAATCGCGGGGACATCTCGACAACAGTTACCCTCTTTCCCAATGATTGGCATGTCGCAGCAACTTCTAATCCAATGAAGCCACCGCCGATCACAACGACATTACGAGCGTCAGCCATCGCCTCGCGTAGCTTCTTGGCGTCGGCGAGACTACGCAGATAACAGACATTCTGTAGTGCTATATCAAGGTGTGGCAACGGTCTTGCCCGAGTTCCTGTTGCCAATACCAACCGCTCATAAGCATGTACGTCGCCATTGGATAAAGATACGACTTTCTGAGTAAGGTCGAGTGAATCGACTTTGGTGTCTAAGGTGATGTCGATCCCGGCGTCAAGATACCAGTCGCTGTTGCGAATAAGAGCCGCCTCTTCATTATCGTTTTTTAAAAAGCTCTTTGATAGTGGCGGCCGTTGGTAAGGAAGGTGGTCGTCGTTTGATATAACAGTTATGTCAGAGGAGGCGCCATGACCATTTAGCGCGATGCATAGTTGTGCGGCAGCATGCCCCCCACCCACGATAATGATGGGTTTTTTTTTCATCAGTTCCGACCTCTCTGTGAACTCAACTTTGAGTGAAACTTGGTCAGATAAATGTCCGTCGCACTTTCCACCATAGGTAAATTTTCGTGCAGACGAACCAAATATCCTAAAAATTGTCGAGATTCGCTCTCTGACAATACACTCAGAAAAGCTCGCTCCCGCTCCAAAGCCAACCCTATGATCTCGTCATGTATCGATCGGCCTTTGGTCGTAAATTGTGCGACGCGCAGTCGGCCATCTGATTTGTCAAGCTGCATTTCGACGATGCCTTGATCTGCCATTGATTTAAAGCACCGACTCACGGATGCCTTGTCCATTCCAATCACGCGTGACGCATGATTGGCGGTCAGCTTGCCATCGACCGCCAGTAGGACCATAAGGCGCCATATTTCGATACCTACACCCCAGGCTCGAAGATAGGCTGCTGAGGCCCCTCGTGAAAGCTTATTTGAGACCCAAGTTAAATACCCGGGTACGTAGTGCTCTAGGTCAACAATACGCTTATCTGACTTTAATTTTGACCGAGGCATGGTGTTGGTAAGTATTAGGTTACCTGTTAGCTATTGAGCGTCTGGGACCGTAACGTTAATTCCGGATAGTTCGAGTGTCATCCTGATTTGGCATGAGAGTCGACTGTTTGCCAGTCTTGGAGATAAAGTGCAATCCAACATCTCCAATTCGTTCGCCAGAGGAGCCGAGAGAGAATCCAACCATTGCCCGTCCACATACACATGGCAAGTCGCACACATGGCAGAACCACCGCACTCAGCGATGATGCCTCCTATGCCCGCATTGGAGGCGGCTTGCATCAGGCTTTCGCCGTTTGGCACCTCAACTGAAACGTCTTTCCCATCCGGTAATTTGAAGATTGCAACTCCCATTAGTGGTTTCCTTTCGCTTAAGCGGGTATCAGTCTTAGTGGAAGCGTCTCGAGAGCTCGAAGGGTGTTGTTTAGGCGACGTGTGTGGTGCCCTGAGACTTCAATCTTTTTGACTTTTTTTGCAATTGCAGTTAACACAACCTCGCCTTCAAGTCTGGCGATTGCTTGACCAACACAGCCGTGGATTCCCGCGCCAAGGCCGACGTGCCCCGTTGCGCGTCGCTCGATATTGTAGGCGTTCGGTTCATCCCATTTCCGTGGATCTCGGTTCGCTGATGCGAGTAATGCCAACACTTTTATATCTCTGGGAATTTTTGCATCGGCGATCTGACAGGGCGTACTTGTGGTTCTGTAAAAAGTCTGGGCGGTGGACTCATACCGCAAGGCTTCCTCGAATGCCTGGCGTGCAAGGTTTGGGCTGGCGTGTAGTTTGGCGTATTGCTCAGGGTGATGGGCGAGGCAGAAAAGTGCGTTACCAATGCCATTGATTGTTGTGTCGACACCTGCTGAAAGGAACGATCGCACCAGCATCGGCGCTTGGTCATGAGAAATTTCCCCTGAGTCAGCGGCTTGGTAGATTTGATCTCCAAAACAATTAGGCTTGAGGTTATCTCGCTGGCAATTTGTCATGATCCAGTTCGTTACGGATTGCACGCGTTCGGCACTTTTCGCCAGCAATGCGTTCCTAGGCCCCATTGAATTGAAAACCATATCGCCGTACAGCAAAAGATTCTCTCGACCATCTTCGCCCAATCCGACAGCATCAGGAAAAACCTTAAGGGGGTACGGTTGAGCTAGATCTGCTATCCCGTCGATTTCCTGCTTTTCGATGCAACGCTCTACCATTCGCTCGGCTACCAAAGTGAAAGTGTCACGGATTTGTGCGACTGTCTTCGGGCTGAGGATGCGAGATAACACCGCTCGAGTTGTTGTATGGAGCGGTGGATCTGCTTCAAGAATCAAGCTTTTGGGTCGAAAGGGTTCTTCTTTATTAAAGTTTGTTAAACCGACGCCAGCACCTGAGATGAATGTCTCCCAATCGTTCAGAACGGCGTGCACTTCCGCATGTCGACCGCAAGCAACCATATCAGGGTAGGGCTTTAGCCGCACCACAGGGCCAGCCTCGCGGATAGTCTCGTGCATGGGATATGGGTCAATTAGGTTTTCTTCCAAATAGGGGTCGATGTCTAATTCTGGAATTGAGTTGATATTCATTTCCTATCCTTTCGATAACACCTTAGTGGGCGTTTGTGAGGCCAACATACCGTTCAAGAATCTCCGGTTCATTTTGAAGATCCTTAACTTTTTTCGCGTAAACAATTTGGCCACGGTCCATGATCACAACGTCTTGGGCGTAGGCAAATGCTTCCTGCAGGTGTTGCTCGATCATGACGACAGTCAAGTCCTCTTGATCGCCTAGGCGGCTTATCGTGGCTGCCAATTCGTCGCGGATCAATGGCGCAAGCCCCTCCAAGGGCTCGTCAAGCAAAAGCAATTTCGGCCGGCCTAGAAGCGCCCGCGCGATCGATAACATTTGTTGTTCCCCTCCGGATAGTTTGTTGCCCAGGTTGCGGCGACGCTGTGCCAGACGCGGGAACCAGTCGTACGCTTGTTCAATTTCTGTTTTCGCTCGTTTTTTTAGGCCAGCGATCAGATTTTCCTCAACCGTAAGACTCGGGAAAATGTCGCGAGTTTGTGGGACGTAGCCAAGCCCGAGTGCCGCTCTATCGTTTGTGGAATATGGATCGATTGGCCGACCTTGCCAGATTACTTCCCCCTTGCTCCTGGGGCAAAGCCCCATAACTGTTTTGAACAGGGTCGTCTTCCCAACCCCGTTGCGGCCAATTAGCGCCAGTCTTGCACCGGGGTAGACCGAGATATTCACATCGCTAATGATGGTTGTCTTTCCGTATCCTGCTGTGAGGGCTTTGATATCTAAAATTGGCGTGGTCATATGCTTTACCCTAGATATACCTCTCGGACCTTCGAATTATTTTGAATCCTTTCGGGTGTATCGTTGGCAATAACGCGACCCTCTGCCATGACGATGATTCTGGTCGCCATTTTGAATACTAAGTCCATGTCATGCTCAATGATTAAAACTGATAATTCGTCGGGGAGTGAATCAAGTGCCGTAATTAGCCTTCCTTCGTCTTCGCGTGGCACACCAGCCATCGGTTCATCTAACAAAAGTACTTTTGGTTGCAGTGCCAGTGCTATAGCTATTTCAACCAGCCGCTGCACTCCATAAGCCAGGTTCTCGACAGGCTCGTTAACGAAAGAATTTATTCCTATCAGGTCGGCTATCTGGCTGGCCTCGTTTTCGACTTCTTCAAAGCCTACTGCAGATCGCCAGAAATGCCTCGCTAACCCTGTGCGTTCGAAAATTGCCAGCCTAATTTGCTCACCGACTGTTAGCTCTTGGGCCAAAGTTGTAATCTGAAAGGTTCTTACTAGCCCAGCCTTTACCCGTGCCTGCTGATTCAGCGCCGTTATCTCTTTGTCAAAAAGCCAAATACCACCTGAGTCCGTCTTAAGCGCACCGCTGAGTAAATTAACTAGCGTAGTTTTCCCAGCGCCGTTGGGACCAATCAGCGCAACTCTTTCACCAGTTTTAATTTCGAGCGAAACCGTATCCGTGACAACTAAATCGCCAAAAGCCTTATTCATATGAGCGGCCACAAGTGAAGTTGTCATGGCTGCGCTCTGTGCCGATTCGGCTGCTTGATCACGAGAGACCTCAGCGTGGCAAGTAGTGTATCCCGGGGAACCACGACAACGACCATCAGGATCGCGCCTACAGCAAACATCCAGTGATAAGGATTAAGTGAAGCTGCAGTGTGGTGGAGGACGCCAAAAATTAGTGTTCCAAGGACAGCGCCATGTAGACGCCCAACACCACCCAAGATCAACATTACCAGGGCCTCAGCTGATAAATTAAAGCTAAGGCTATCCAACGCAACAATACCATTTGTCTGCGCAGATATAGCGCCAGCAATGCCTGCTAACAGGCCAGCGAATACGTAGGTGACCCAGAGTCGGAGGAATATTGGGGTTCCAATGGCGACCATCCGTGTTCGGTTTTCGTGGATACCTCGTACAGATAGTCCGAAAGGCGACGACTTAAACTTCAAGGCCACAAAATAACCGATGGACAGTGAGGCAACAGCGTAAACTGAAGCCACCTTGCCGTAGAGGTCGAAATCCCAAACGCCAAATACACCTCCCATGACGTAGCTTGCGAGACCATCGTCGCCGCCAGTGAGGTCGCGAAACTTATTTGCCAGGCTCAATAGAACTTGTGATGTTGCTACAGTCAGCATCAAAAATGTGAATCCTTGGAATCGCAATAAAAACAAACCACTCAATGCTGCAGTCAAGCTGCCAGCCAATGCCCCGATGAATAGCCCAACTAGCGGGTCTGGGCTTACAAAGGTAGCAAATATTCCTGCGGCGTATGCGCCAACACCAAAGAGGGCAGCGTGACCGAGGGAGGGCAGGCCAGCGATTCCGACAACGAGGTCAAGTGAGATCACAAACAAGGCGGTGTAGGCTAGTTTGGTTAGGAGGCCTAGCTGATCGGGTAAGAAAAACCACCAGGCTAAGCCCGCGACAACCACCAGAAACGGTGAAAAGAGGGGCGACTCATGGCGTCTCTTGGGATTCATGTCGGTCATGTCTCTCTTGCTTTCAGGATGCCGTCCGGTCGCCTAGCAAGAAACAAAATCATTGCGACAAAGAAAAATATTCCTCCCCAGCTGGATGCGAGATATTGACTCGCTGTATCGATGGTGCCTAGCAGCCATGCCGCCATAAATGTGCCCTTGATATCTCCCATACCGCCTACGGCAACAACAACCAGCACCAACACAAGGTATTTCAAGGCGTAAAACGGTTCCAGAGGCATAAGTTCGGCGCCAAGAACACCGCCCAGTGCCGCTAGGGCGGCACCACAAGCGAATGTTGTCGACTGCACTAGCCGAATAGGTATCCCAAGAGAGGCGGCGGCATCTGGGTTATCAACGGCCGCTCTGAGCCACACGCCGAAGCGTGTTTTGGCAACCGCGTAGGAAATGGCTACTAAAACAATAACCCCAACAGCAATTACAAGCAGCCGTTGTGCAGGCAATACCCGAAATCCCAGATCGACCTGAGCATTTAACCAATCGGGCAGCGCAATGAGTTGTATTTGTGGTCCTGCTATCGCATTCGTGGTTGCAATTAAAAAGAAGCTCAAGCCGATCGTAAAGAGTACTTGTGTGAGTTCAGAGCGCCGGTACAAGTGTCGAAGTACCGTGTGCTCTAAAGTCCCCGCTAGCGCGATCGTGAAAAGGACTCCAAGGAGTGTGGCCGAAAAAAAGCCAAACCCCCATGCCTGTATGCAGTGCGCGGTTACGTAACCGCCGATCATGGCAAAAGCGCCGTGGCTCAGGTTAACAAACCGCATTAGCCCGAGCGTTACCGACATCCCAACAGCAATGACAAACAGGACCATCCCATAGGTGGTCCCATCGATCAGTATGTTTAGTGCGAGTTCTTCCATCACATACGGTGGCGGGGTCAGTCAAAGATCCTTGATCTGACCCCGTCGCCTTTAAGGCTTTGTGCCGTGGTCGCGTTGCGCGCCGAAGTTCTGGATCTCGCGATTTACCAGCCCATCAGCCGTTTTTTCAACTTTGCGCAGATAAACGTTTTGGGTGATATGTCGTGTTTGCGGATCGATGCTCACTGGGCCCCGTGGGCTCTCCCATTTCAACGATTTTGCCGCTGCCATCGCTTTGTCACCGTCGCGCGCTCCTTTCGTGGCTTGAATCATTTGTTCAATGACGTACATGCCATCCCAAGCTCCGACAGACGCATAATTTGCTACTGCTTCGGGCGCAGTGGCTTTCAGGGCAGACTTAAAGCGCTTATTGGCTTCCGAGTCATGTGCCGCTGAATAGTGGAAGGCCGTGGTTAGGCCGATAGCATCATCGCCGAATTTTTGCAGGTCAAATTCGTCCATCTCTGCCGTACCCAAGAATCGGATACCTGCGTCTGCTAAGCCGTTCTGGTTATAGGCTTTGACAAATCCAAGATTAGGCGGACCGCCGGGAAGGAATGTGTACACTGCTTGGGCCCCGGTCGCCTTTATACGCTGTACGAAAGGAGCAAAATCCTTTGTGCTCATTGGCATACGAATTGACTCAACAACTTGACCTCCTTGTTTTGTGAATTCGGATTTAAAAGCGTTCTCTGCGTCGATGCCAGGGCCGTAATCAGACACTGCTGTCACGACGCGCTTGATACCCTGTTTGGCGGCCCACTGCGCCTCAGGGACGGTAACCTGCCAAAGGGTGTATGAGGTACGGACAAAGTAATCAGACTTCGCAGTAATAGCTGAAGTCGCAGCGTTAAAGATAACAGTTGGTGTTTTTGATTGCTGGATGATCGGTGCGATCGCCATCGCGTTGGGGGTAAAGATAAAGCCACCGAGGTAGTCAACTTTGTCTTTGACCACCAGTTCTTGTACAACTGCTTTGGTGCCACCCGGATTTGGGCCGCCTGAGTCCCGGTAAATAATCTCGATCGCTTGCCCTGCTAGTTTGCCGCCTTGAGACGCTAGGTAAGACTCTACGCCTCCTTTGAAAAGTACCCCGTAATGTGCGAATGGGCCAGAGAAAGGCCCAACGATGCCAATCTTTACGGGGGTTGCCTGCGCGCTGAATGCATGCAAACTGAGCGCGGTGATTGCCGCTGTGAGCAATATCTTACGTCGAGAGTGTTTCATGACCGAGACTCCTTTTCTTGAAGACTCCAGCCGTTGTGACTGGATGTCTCTGATTCTTCAATTAGTTGATATATCAACAAATAGGGGTTTTCCATGATTTGTTGACTTTTAGTCGCGGATGAAGAGAAACGGCTTAGCGGTACTCGAGGGACTGCTAGTTTTTGGCGCAAAAAATTCCCGCCCTTACCGTTTAACCCTGGGGTTTGTCAGATTGCTACAGCAATCACGCAGCCTCTGACTTATCCGCCGCGTTGATGATTTGCAGGTGCTTACGCTCAGCTTTGTCTGAACTCTTATCGTCTGTTGGCTCACGAACAATGTCCGCTACTACATTTCCAAATCCCGCCTCAATGTCCTCGAAAGAACTCGGGGGACAATCCCCAACCGTGTCCTGTAGCCAGGCTGCGCATATGAGGCGACTTCTTCCAAGTGCACCGTGTATGACTCTTGAGCCGCACCTTCTCGAACCTGCCCCGCGTGGCACCTGCGCGCGAACTCCGCAGCTCTCAATACTTTTTCAGAATTCGTCTCATTGATCCTTAACTTTTGGGTTGACTTCGGTTCATTCCTGAGCGAGTTGTAGTAAAACGTCCCGTCTAGTTAAATGGAGGTGCACAAGTTTTTGCGATTTCAGATCCTCACAATTCGATAGGAATTGCAACTAAAGCTGTGCGCGCTGGCCACTGCTGAAATCGGACAAGTATTCGTTCCTTGGATGACCTATGTTACTTGGAAGGTGTGCAAAACGCAGGGGGTCCGGGGGGAGTAATTCAGAACCACTATTCCATTCGACAGTCAAACAGCGCGCTGCCAGGGGTGCAAGGGGTTACTTTTTTGGTAAGCCTTTTTGTATGCAGAAACAAAAAACGCGCCCGAAGGCGCGTATTTGCTTGATACTTGGCGGAAAGGGCGTCCTACGCATCCAAACCCATCAAACTACAAGAAGCTCCATTACGCTCTGAAATACCATTTAAAACATAGCCGTAGGCTCTAGTCAACTCCAGTAAGATCTATTAAAATGCAGCTCATATTGGGGGGTAAATTGGTGGGTAGAATATCAGCAAAATCTTTGTCAGCCAGACAGGTAGATACCGAGACACGAACCGGATACCACGCGGACGGTCCGCATACTGGCCTGTACCTGCAGGTGACGTCCAGCCGAGAGCAGTTCACTCGCTCGTGGATATTTCGGTACACCAGCCCAACAACCCTGAAGAGAAGAGAACTTGGCCTTGGGTCTACACGTACTCGCAAATTGGCAGACGCCCGGGCATTAAGTGCGGAGTTACGCCTCAAGATACTGAACGGCCTTGACCCCAAAGATGAACGGGATAAAGAACGCGCTACGGCCATCACGCAGAGAGCTACCCAGGCAACATTTGACGAGGCAGTCAGTCAGTGCTTGGCAGCTAAATCGCTTGAATGGAAAAATATCAAACATGGACAGCAGTGGCAGAACACACTAGCCACCTACGCAAGCCCCCTCCTTGGCAAAGTGCCAGTCGATCAGATTACAACGGAGCTCGTGCACAGGGTCCTGCAGCCGATTTGGATCAAAAAGACTGAGACAGCCACAAGGGTGAGGCAACGTATCGAAGTTGTTCTGGACTGGTGCAAAGCTCGTGGTTATTGCAAAGGCGACAACCCTGCGCGTCTAAAGGGTGCACTTGGTGAGTTGCTGCCAAGGTCACAGAAAATAAAGAAGGTCGAACACCATCCGGCGATACCGTACCCGCAGATCAACGAGTTTGTTTTGGCTCTTCGCAAAGAAGGCGGGTCAGCTCCTTTAGCCCTCGAATTCATGCTGCTAACTGCAACTAGAACAGGTGAAGTGGTCGCTGCAAAGTGGGATGAGGTCGACTTCGACTCACTGGTCTGGACCGTCCCTGCTGAACGGATGAAGTCAAGCAAGGAGCACCGAGTCCCACTGTCAAAGCGAGCGGTTGAAATTCTTCAGACGATGTTGGCAGTAAAACAGAACGTGTACATCTTCCCGGGGCACTCGGTTGCGAAGAACAGTCATATGTCCACTGGAACCTGCCGGATCGTGATGAAACGCATGGAGAAATTCTCACAGTACACACCGCATGGACTGCGCTCTACGTTTCGCGACTGGGCGGCAGAGACAACGAATTTTGCTAACGAGACACTTGAGCTTGCTTTGGCTCATACGATTTCCAACAAAGCCGAGGCAGCTTACCGAAGACAAGATCAGCTGGAGAAGCGGGCCAAGCTGATGCAGCAATGGCAGAACTACGTTGACCAAACAATAGAGCCAGCGAAGGTGCTGCAGCTTCAACGTAGGGGAAAGGCGTGACTGAGAAGCGTAAACGTGGTCGTCCGAAAGCGTGGTGGAATGATCCTCCTCAATGGGCAATTGATCGACGCGAAAGCGGTGACGCAGTTGATGTTGCGAAAGCCCTAGCCAACCTCAATGATGCAGCGCGACAGTTCCGCAAAGGTTACCCCATAAACGCGTCTACGGGTGCAATAGCAGCAATCCAAGAGGGCGATGCTGTGTCGCAAAAGCAAGACGCAACAGCCCATACATCCACAGCACTTAACACCGCATTTGGGATTGGCAGACCTGTAACCAAGCCGAAGTCCGCCGAGGTTTATCTCGAAGACCTTGAGGCGAAAATGCAAAGGCACGCGCTGTAGGTTCCCAGTCAACCGCCGCAGAGAGAGACCAGCGTGCGGGGGATGTCTGCAAGAAGAACATCGGGCTCATACAACGCATCAAGCCAAACGGACCATATACAAAAAACGAAGTTGCCAAGCAAATTCACAAAGAGTGGTCGACTATTGAAGACTGGTCGCTGCCGGGTTCGGAAAAGCTGACAGAGCGCGGTATTGGCGGCCTTGCGTTGTCTGTCAACACCTTGACCCGGTACATTGATCTATTTCAGCGAGGACAGTTGTAACCAGTTCACCAAGGCTTGTGGGTAAATAAATTCATCGCTTCAAAAAATATGGCCTTCTTTTCAACGGAGGTCAGCGATGATCAATACATATCCAGCAAGTGACGCACCCAGCTTTGTGCAGGTACTCCGCCACAAAGCAGTTTGTCAAAAACTGCAGGTTAGTAGCGCCAAGCTATTTGACATGGTGGCGCGTTGCCAGTTCCCCAAGCCGTTCGCTTTGATACCGGGTGGCCGCGCAGTTGGATGGCTTGAGTCTGACGTTGATCAATGGGTTCTTGAGCGGAAAGCCACCCTCGCGCAGGGGAGTGCCAAATGAA
>Ga0209654_1000879_pt1 | contig 26752 bp, 24 predicted proteins | sample SaaInl1SG_22_DNA_FD_184646 | JGI IMG/M metagenome (GOLD analysis project Ga0209654, IMG submission 184646) | Marine microbial communities from expanding oxygen minimum zones in the Saanich Inlet - ESP_161SG_22_DNA (SPAdes) (version 2) | ecosystem: Environmental > Aquatic > Marine > Intertidal... | reverse complement strand
CATCCAACTTGGCGGATCCGAGGGAAGTAATTCATGATCTACGTGAATGCGCTCGTAAATACCAGGGCCCGATTCTATAAGTTTGAAAATTACTTTCCGTAAACTTTTTTGAATTACTGCAGTGGTCCCACCCGTCACAAGAAGATCTGCCCGCTGACTCATAGGTCTAGACTCCAAAACCTTGACGAGTTCAGGACATTCATATAACCCAACAGGCGTAAAACCTGGCTGCCTACGAACAGCTTCCATAGAGAAATTTTGACAACCAAATACTGTTGGTTTGTGCTGTGCGAGCAGTGCATCGCAAAGTTTTCCATAGTAAGTTACCCTTTCACCGATAACGTCATGCCAAAAGAATTGCGCACAAATTCTCGCGTCTGGCCTAACCGCTAAAATCTCCGGCAGATTGTCGCAGATCACACAGTCAAACCTGTCTAAACTAGGCAACCTTGTTAACCATGCAGTGGTTGCAGACATACCTTGTTTTATCTGTTGAGGGCTTGTTCGAGTTGCAAAGTCTCGAATATTTAATGCAGCGATAGAGGGCATACTCAACCGAAGACGGTCAAACGAACTACGCGGTGCAAATAGCACTATTTCATATCCGTTTTTTTCTTTCTCCAAACCGATCAACGCAGAGCGACGCAAATGCCCTAAGCCATGATCACAGACGATGATGGCACAATTTTTAGTGATTATGTTCCTCCTCAGGCGTCATATAGCCCATAGTTGCATAAACAAGATTTCTGTGTAGTTCGACTTCAGAACGATCGAGGAGGCGCCATCCATCAAATATCAATACAAAACGCCCGCCAAGAGCTTTATAAAAATCTTCAGAAACATTGTTCGGGTGATTATTCATCAATAGAACAGCATCGCAATCCTTTAAGCCATCATAATTACTAACCGGCTCGATACCCAATGCTTCAATATCAGCATTCTTCACTACAGCGTCGAAGCCGAGCACCTTACAACCTAATTCTAAAAGCTCAAAAGCAATTTCAATACCGACCGAACCTCGAAGATCATTGGTTTCCGGGCAACCCTTAAAAGCTAAACCGGCCACTAAAACAGATAAACTTTCTATGGTCACCCCGGAGCGTTTTGCATAAGACCTAAGAACCTGTAATGGGTATCTTCCAGCCTCAGTATTGAGGGCGCGTGCTTGGCGAGCCAGTTTAGCGTACCCCGCGTCATAGTCATCCCCAGCATATAGGAATGGATCTTTAGTCAAACAATAGCCACCAACACCAGGGCTCGGTTTAGGAATGGGGTTACGCGGATAAGAGTCATTAGCAGATTCCACTAAGCGCCCTGCATCAAGATTATACTGACTTGCCAATAACGCCAATCCATTGGCAAAAGCGAAGGAAAGATCTCGAAAACTGTTATTAATGAGCTTGATTAATTCAGCCGCTTCTAGACTCTCCGCGAGAACGATACGTTCTGAAATTGTATTCCAAAAAGTACTAGCTTTCATTGTACAGGCCTCGGTTAAACCACCGACAATCTGAGGAAGAGAGAGCAATTCCTGCATAGCTTTCCCTTCAAGGGTGCGCTCAGGCGTGAATGCCAAATGAAAATCTATCCCTGCCCTCAAACCAGAACCAGCTGTTAACAAATCTTTTATCAATCCACGGGTTGTCCCAACAGGCACTGTGGAGCGAACCATGACTAAAGTTCCCGGCCGCAGGCGCGAAGCCACAGTCTCACACACTGTCTGTAGTGCAACCAAAGAAGCCCTATGTGTCTGATCAACCGGAGTTCCCACAGCTATGATCACAGCCGGAGCGCATAGCTTTTGGTCACTTGCGCTAGCCCGAAAGACAAGCGTTCCGGTTTCAAGTGCATAGCGCATGGTGTCCGTTAATCTAGGTTCAAATACATGTGGGTTACCATCATTGAGGCGACCAATTAATTTGTGATCTACATCAATTCCTGTGACAAAGTGACCCCGTGCAGTCATGGCTACTGCAAGCGTTAAACCCACAAAACCGAGTCCATAAACCTCTACGCTATTAAATTCGTGCTCAGGCTCCAACCCTGACTCTTCTAAGTCGACAACATCGAGAACGATTCCATGGTTATCAACTACTGGGATGTAACGCGTTATTTCCTTTTTTCCACCAGACCGAATTATGAAGTGCCCGCGGACTCTCTCGATTATTTGGGGTTTAGTCAAGCCAATGGGCACGGTAACTGGGTCTTTTGTCATTAGTTCACTGACAGGCCTATCAAGATCCTGCTGGTCGGCAAGCGATCGCAAGATATCTCCACTGTTGACCAATCCAAGCAGTTTATTAGCACTGTCAACAACAATGGCTAGTCCAAATATAGATCTACCACCGGAGACAAGACGGGTAATTACAGTTTGGAGAGATTCATTAGGATCGACTAGTAAAACCAGATTTTCTAGTCTTGTGTTCATATTGGTGTCTCGTCCCAATTAAAAATCATTTCGGCCGAGCGGTGCAGGCCCTTGCGACGCGCGGTTCCAAACCTACCGCGATAGTAATTACGATTGAGAATCTCCTCATCAGAAAGCCAACGCTCACTCTCTCCGAGCATTAATTTCCAATTCGGGAATTCTTCTGATAACTGAGCAAACTGATCATCAGTTGACAAATTCGAAAAATCTTTTAAAGCTCTGATGTGCTCTCTGGTAACTGAAACTGGGCCGTCTTTACTGAGAGAAGGGTCTAGTATGGTAAAATGACGCTCAACTATATCGGCACCACAAGCTATAGCTGCCTTGGCGGCTAAAATACCGTCTCTCGACACAAGTGAATGATCCGAAAACCCAACGTTGCTACAATACTGCTTTAGCCACTCTATTCGGTTTAAATTCATAGCCTCCAAAGGCGTCGGATACTGTGTAACACAATGAAGGAGCGAAAAACCTCGAGCGTTTTGGATCAGGATCTTCGCCGCATGATCAAGCTCGTCATCAAACGTTGAACCAGTTGAGACATAGAGGTAATCGAAACGTGCAGAAAGTTCACGCAGAAGTGTAAAAGACGCACAATCATAGCTAGCGACTTTAACTACCCGAAAGCCTTGTTGATAAATTCTCTCCACATCTCCACGAGAAAAACACGTGGTCATCGGAATCAAACCCAGCGAACGCGAGTACTCGACAAAACGACAACACTCATCATCCGTAAGCTCCAATTCCTTCAACCTGTCATATTCTTTCTGCCACGGACGACAAAAAGCCTTCAATGCGCCTCCCTGTTCCAAACCCATCTCGAACTCTGGTCGATATACAAGATTTTTGGCGTAAATATGTTGAATCTTCACGTGAGTTGCGCCGCTCTCTGCTGCAGCATCAACCATTTTAAGTAACAGCTCGAAGTCCCCGTTATGGTTTTGGCACAGTTCTGCAATCACTTCCATTTATTTCCCCCGGATTCCTTTTGGATTAATTGTTTGACTTGATCTAACAAAAATCGTCGCGTTAAATCAATCGCCTCTGTCGCATAACCTCCAACATGGGGAGTAATAATTATACGCTCGCACTCCTTTGCTTTTTCTATCAATGGAGAGCTGACCGTTATATTTTCCGACCAATGAGGATCGCCCGGGAGTACATCTACTGCAACCGCACGGCAAACACCCCGCTCGACTGCCTCCACAAGTGCTAATTCATCTACAAGCTCACCGCGCGCAATATTAACGAACGTGCAGCCCTGCTTCATGCTCAGCACTTCATCCCGTCCCATTATCATAGGGTCACCTGACGAATAACTCGCGGCTACGATGATATGATCCGACTTAACTAATACCTCTTGGAGAGAGGAATCAGTTATGAATTCGGGAAACTGTTCGCCGGGAATCAAAGGGTCATATGCCAAGACATGCATTCGAAAAGCGCGCGCATACTCAGCTATCATTCGACCAAGTCGTCCAACGCCGATGATACCAATCTTTTGGCCTGATAGTTGATGAAGTGCCAAGTCGCTGCGCATCCAAGAACCGGCCTGAGTTCTACGGACTAATTCTGGCACTAAACGATTGCTTGCCAAAAGAAGCGTCCAAGCGTGTTCAGCTGTACTGGTGATATTTTCTAATAACTGGTACTCATGTCGAAGGCTTAATAAATGGACACCAGCCATCTCAGCGGCGTCAAGGTCGACATGATCCAAACCTGTGGTAGGAGTCGCCAAAATTTTAGCCCCTGCGAAAGCATCAAAAAAAGATTTGCCAAACGTTAACCCAAGACGACCGAAGATTACGTCAAAGCTCTCGATGGCGGAACATTTTAGAAGCTCGCTTTCACTGCTAGCCACCAGGAAATGACAATCCCAATCGATCGGAATCTCGGCACGCACGCTGTCGCTATATGCTTCAGGCTCTAGGAAAAGAACTTTAATCAACCGACTAGCATAATTTGATTCAGCTTCAATCGGCTTCAACGCTTTTCACCAAAATTCTAGCCATTTCAAGATCAACAGGTTCATCGATATTAACGGCGTATTTAGAGTCAATCACCATACCTCCGGATACCTCACCTATCAAGCTATCTTGCTCTAGAATGCATTGGCGGCGCGTAATATAAATATCTCCGCTACGAATGTAAACTGAAGGCAATTTCTGCCTAGGTAACATCTGATCAAAGTCACCATCTACAAATGGCACTAGCTCACTACTCTTGTTAAGAGAGTACATACGGTAAGGATGGACTGCGCCAACACTAACCAAACTCACAACTGAGTCCAGTTCACTATTTGCTAAGCGCGTTATTGCTTCATCTATCCAAATTGGTTTACGGAAGGGTGTTGTGGGCTGAAGCAACATCACCGCATCAAAAGTCACGTTAAGCTGTCTCTCCATAAAGGCTAGGGCGTGTAACACAACACCTTTGCTGTCTGAATCATCAGTAGCAAGTTTAGCTGGCCTAATGAAAGGTACAGAAGCTCCAAAGTCCCGAGCAACAGCGGCTATTTCACAGCAATCAGTCGACACAATGAACCTGTCTAAAAGCGTGGCACTTTGCGCTGAGTTGATGGTATGTGCAATCAGAGGCTTCCCAGCCAGGTCAGCTATATTCTTTTTCGGAATCGATTTCGAGCCCCCACGAGCCGGGATGACACCAAGCACCCGCATTCAGAAACCACCTCGAAAAATACTCATTACTAAATCACAGTTAAAGTTAGCACTGCCAATCACGAAACAAACACCAAAAACGAATTAATATCGAACTATAAGATCAAAATACCGCCTTCATAAATCAATCTTTTTTCCACAAAACATCAATGTAATACTATTTCATATAAAAAAACTAACCCAAGCTTCATTTTGAACTAGATTCTCAGGCACCATAAAAATTTATTTGTTTTCTGTTGTAACTACCAAGAGGCTCTTCATCCAAAAGATATATATGTTGATCACAAACGGGATCGAACTGATAAGCCCAATTTCTCTGGGTGTTTGAACAAAAAAACCGAGCATTAGCTGCCCTTCCATCAAAAATTACTATCGTTCCGGGCGTTAAAAAATGCTCTATGCGTAATATATCACCCACCATAGGCATCATATCCCTATGCCTCGTACTCCACCCTGCCACATCCCCATGGACATTGAATTGATTCGGGCCATCTACGTAGATAAGGTCTGGGCTTACGAGAGGAAGCGACTCATAAAAGGTGCATATACGGTCATTGAATGTACCCATGCCCACCGATTTTTGATGCCAAACAACTGATTCCTTAATATTTGCAGGAATACGAGCCTTAGCAATATCGATGTATTTTGATTCGTCATCGACTACGTGGAGCTCGAATGGGTTATTTCTCCGGAGATCTTTTACATCTTTTGCAAAAGCCGTTTTCACCTTGCACAGAGCATCCGCAATAACCCATGAGGACCAACCAGTTCCAAACTCAATAACGGTAGTACGTTTATTTAGTACTACCAATTGATGCAAACGATAAAGATCTAATAGATCCGGATTAAAAGTATCAGCAGTTTCTAACTTTTCATTCGTATCATATGTCCAATTAACATCCGCAGCTTCAACGATTTCGCCTAGCCCGTTACGCCTCAAATACTCAATCGCTGCTACAAGATCATTCTCTGCCGGGGTCTTTACCTTCATTAAATTACTCTCATATAAACATGATTCCCACTTGTTTATCGCACTCCGCCAAAGAATATTGTGTCGTGCAACAAAAATAGCCAGGCAATGACAGAACAAAATACTACATTAGAGTATAAACAAAGTCCATAGGATGCTTTAGGTAGCGTGAGCCGTTAAAACTAGGTCCGCACCAATTAACAACACTAAAGCAAATGAGAATAGGTACGCGTACGTAATGAAAGAACCCAGAAAAGTCAGCACTAAAAGGGCACCTAAGAAGCAGAATAAGCGCCTACCAATGTACTTTTCTGTTTAATACGCAAAAGAGAAAGTTATTCAACGCAAACGTGGCGAACAAAGGCGTCTATACAACTATTATACAAAGGATGCTCCCACAAATACACATAAACGACCATGGCATGCACCATTAAGCGGTAAATTCACTTATTGTACGTTTTGCGCTATTAACGATCTGAAGTGATTTATTTTTCTCTCGCTTACCGCTCCAAATTTAAGTTTTTCAAAATTCCAAGTCCGACTGCTTATTTTCTTACATATCTCGTGATCTTCGGCAAATATTCTGCGATTAATCGTCATCGTAGATTCTAAAAAAATATTCATAACCTCAGAATGTTTTTCCGCGTCCGCTAACCGTGAAGAATATAATCGAGAGTCAAAGAATGTTTTCGAATCAGACGCTGGGAAAAAATTTTGAACGGAGAATGATATTGAGTATGTCGAGGAAATCATCGAAAAAGGAAATAAGTATAAAAATCTATATCCCTCGAAGAGAGGATCCTCTGCTAATAAATTAGCGACCCGCTGCAGATTACTGTCCGATTTCGCGCACAAAATCGAGGCATCCCACAAGCTAGCAAAATCAAAAAATGAATCTACACCAGCACTCAGCCTGAGAGAACCAAGAGATGAAGGATGAACCATCGATATATGATAAGGCTCAAGTGCATTTTCAACCGCCAAGGGCCAATCGCACTCAAAAACATACGAATCGTAATTGGCTAAGTGTGTTATCCGCTGACCAATATCGGTTAAATGTCGCGATACGCCCTGCAATTGCTCTTCTATATCCATCTTAGGTTGTTGTGCAACAAACACCCAGGGACCGTAGATCTCTATGAAATACGTATTTAAAGCAGCTTCACTCAAGTCACAGTCTACAAATGATTTTGCATGCGATGGGATAACTTTGCCGGCTCGAAATGACCACCCATGGTAAGGGCAGATCGCACGCCTGCTTCCTTTTCCCAAGGGGAATATTCTTGCTCCACGGTGAGGGCAGACGTTATCGAAAGCCACAATGGATTGACCATCGTTAAAAACTGCGATTTGCGAATCCGCCACCTCAAAACAAAAATATTTGCCTTCTTCGTCAAACTCACTGACGTGCCCCACTAGATGCCAGTAGCTAGAAAACAATTCTTTACCAATATCTGATGTATTCATAAGATTTTTGCACTTGCACCATAAGCCACCATGCCGGTCCTAACTCGACGAGTTACGATAGACCCGGCACCAATTCGCGATTCGCACTCAATTTTTACTTTCGGGATAATCCTAGACCCACTGCCCATAAACACACAGTCACCAACCTCAACCCAGCCCATTAAATCGACATGCGACGACAGTGTGCAGTACTCACCAACTTTCACATCGTGACCTATAGAGCACTGCACATTTATACAGCACCCTTTTGCTATAACTGCATCACTAGAAACTATCGTTTTCGGGAGCAACAGTACACCGTCCGAAATAGTTGCAGAATACGCCACCACAGCCGAACTATGGATGAAAGAACTCAAGCAGTATCCCTTCGTCTCTAATGAAATACCAACTGCTCGCCTATCCTGCGGCGCACTAACTGCCAGTATAATTTTTGAATTTTTAATATTGGCTGAAATCTGAGCAATCGGTCCCAGATAGCGCAAATTATAGGGGGACGACGATAAAAGAGTCTCACCGGCGTCATCATAATATCCTATTATTGAGTCAGGCCCGTGATCCCCTTGGATCCAACACGCAAGCTCCCTGGCTAAATCACCTCCTCCAATTAAAACGTGCTTCATAATTATCTAACCGTATACCCTCCGTCTACAATGACCGTCGAACCTGTGATCCATCGGGCACCAGGAGACAAAAGAAATATAGATGGATTTACAACATCAGAGATAGAGCCGACTCCAAGCAAATGCGCACCTTCATAAGTACCGATAGCCGCTTCGGATATTCTAGAAACTATTCGTTGGTGCATTTCAGTATTCACACCGCCGGCAGCGATTTGATTTATTGTCAAGCCCATAGGAGCAAACTCGCAGGCAGCAGACTTGACCAACCCAGTTATAGCAGATTTACACGATCCATATAGAGCCATCGCAGACTGTCCAGTCAAGCCAGATACCGAAGACATAATTAGTAGAGAACCTTCAGGCTTGGCAAAACCTTTTGTTGAAAATGCGCGAGCTACAGCAAAAGCCGAATTAACGTTACTTTTAAACATACGATCAATATCAACACCTTTAGTCATTTTTAACGGTTTTAGCAATTCTTCCCCAGCAGAATGAAAACAAGCGTCGATAGGACCATAAAGCTGCAAAACTTCTTTAAAAAACTGAGTTGCGCAATCAACTTCGCCAAGATCGAAACTCGCGACAGATGCTTGCCGACCTGAAGACTGGTAGATCATTGCAGCCGTTTCTTGTAACCGAGCAGTATTCCGACCGAGTATTATGATATCACCTCCTAATTCAGCCAGGCTAATAGCGACCGCCCTTCCTATTCCTGATGACCCACCAGTTACCAGGATCTGCTTACCGCTAAACAGATTTTTATCAAATATCATATTCAATCATCTCCAAATGGCAGGCTGGATTCAGGGTAATAGTTGCCATTGCCCATGAGTATCCAACTCCGAAACCTAACAAGCACAAATTAAGAGGGGAGCTCCGAAATTGCTGCAGATTTGTTGTCATAAGCAACGGGATTGACGCGCTACTGGTGTTTCCGAATCTTTCTATGTTAAACAGAAACTTGTTCTCATCCACTTTCAACTTTTTTATAAGTGTTTGGATAATAAACCTGTTAGCCTGATGCAACAGAAAATAATCGGTCTTCGTTGATTCTTCGCGGCTTAAATATTTCTTCAACACCTCGGACACGCGAGATAACGTAAATTCCATCACGGCGGTGCCGTCCATGAATAACTTACCCGGCCTATAACACTTTTGCCTGGTCTCAAGAATGTCAGCAAGCCCTCGGTTAAAACCCGAGCCAGGCACTGCTAAGTTAGAGTACCCGCTTCCGTCAGATCCCAGTTCAAATTCACACGATTCTAAACCTTCAGAGCAGTATTCTAGGGCCGTAGCCGTTGCAGCATCCCCAAAGAGTAGTGCAGTGGCTCTATCTGCTTCATCAACAACCTTCGAAATTGTGTCTCCAACCACGACCAAAGCACGCTTAATATTCATGCCATCTAATAGCTTCGCGCCTATGAATAGTGCATAGGGGTAACCTGAGCACCCCAAATTTACGTCGAAGGCAACACATTCATTTTTACAACCAAGGTGCCCGTGTAATCTCAGAGCTGTTGGAGGAAATAAAAAATCTGGAGTTTGACTCAAAAAAATGAGCGCATCTATAGAATCTGGCCGCCAATCCAGAGTTTTTAAAAGGGTCTGCGAGGCTCGCAAACCCAAATCACCAGTTGAAACATTTTCTGAGGCAATCCTTCTCTCGCGGACTCCAGTAAATTTACACACTGCGTCGACCTCGGAATTCGAAAAAAACTCGCCGAACTGATGGTTCTCTTTTATTTCAGGCGGAACACAACTAACAATGCCTTTTATGGAAACGTGGGAAACTATTAAATTTCCCTGCGGATCTGAGGAATTCACTCGATCACCTAAGTCTCTGTTCGATAAGGTTCACTATATCTCCAACACTTTCACACTCGAAAAGGAGTTGCCCTGACAAAATGACGCCAAAACATTCATCTGCGAGAGCAAGTGTCGAAACTATTGCCAATGAATCCCAAACAAACGTCTCATTATCAAAATATATATTCTCATTTATTGAATCAGGAGAGACTTCAAAAATATCAGCCAATCCGGTGTAAAATTTTTCTAGTTCCATAATCGCTTCCCTAAAAATCAAGCGTGCATCCCGCACAAGAATACCCAACACCGAAGCCACATAGCAGTAGTTTAACACCAGGCTTTATACGTGAATTCAAAATCATATCTTCGAGCAAAAGAGGAATAGTTGAGGAAACTGTATTACCAGTGAGCTCACCATACCTAGGGACTTTTTCATTTGGTAAATTAAGCTTTTTGATCAATGCGTCTAGCATAAACTTATTAGCTTGGTGGAAAAGGTAATAATCCACATTATTTTCATTCAAGGCTGCTAATTTAAGAACCCGTCTGACTATATGTGGGACCTGCTGTAGCGAAAACGACAACACTTCACTTCCATTCATGTAAAGGTTAAAAGGACTACGATGATTCCCAAACTGGTCAGCGACTGTCGCCACAGGGGCTGAACTAAGTCGCAACCCTCCTGCGGGGACGATTAAGTTTTCAGAACCAGACCCATCTGTTCCGAATACAAAATTACCTATTTGAGAATTTTGATCTGATGCTGCTATGAAAGTAGCCGCAGCCGCGTCTCCAAATAAACTGCGAACACTTCTATCTCGATGATTTATAAATTTTGAATAGGTATCCGCTGTTATTAACAGCACATTTTTAACTGCTCCAGATTCAATCAATCCATTTGCTACCGACAACCCGTACACGAAACCAGAACAGCCTTGATTTATATCAAAAGCCCCTATCGTTTTAGCTAAACCTAGTCGCTCTTGAATAATGCATGCAGTTGTCGGCAAAAAATAATCCGGCGACTGAGAACAAAAAATCAAAAATTCAACTGAAGATGGATCAATGCACTCACGCTCTAACAATTTTTGAGCCGCCCGCACCCCAAGATCGGAGGCTGTTTCGTCTTCAGCAGCGATACGTCTTTCGAGAATCCCGGTCTTCCGCAAAATTTTTGCCGGAGACCATTCAGGAAAAATGGCACTCAGCTCATCATTAGTCAGCACTCGGTCCGGCAGGTAGGAAGAGACTGCTGTTACGACTGATCCTGCCACTATTTTTCCCTCTTAAGCGTACCATTGAATGGTGAACAGCTAGCATTACCAGCCTCGTTAATGCCCCGTCTCCAAATGACAACGCTTATGGTTTTTAATAATATGTGCAAATCAAGACAGACCGATTTATTTTTAACATACCAAACATCGTATCTGAGTTTCGTTTCCCAAGGTATGGAATTGCGCCCATTTATTTGCGCCCATCCGGTTAGACCGGGCCTTACTTGATGACGCCGCAGCTGAAAGCTTGAATATCTCGGCACGTACTCTGTTAGGAGTGGTCGCGGGCCCACGAGACTCATATCACCCTTTAAAACATTCCAAAACTGCGGTAATTCATCCAGACTCCAATTTCTCAACCAGATCCCAAGCTTCGTCAGTCGCAAATCATCAGCCAAAGCATCTTCATCGGAAGTGTTCAGCATTGTTCTGAACTTTAAAAGCATAAAAGGCTTACTAAAAAGACCTGCCCGCTCTTGTCGAAAAAATATGGGACGACCCATGACAATGAAAACCATAAAAGAAATTAATACAACAAGCGGAGATAGGGTGATCAGCGCACAAAGGCTTATTACAGCATCCGAATAACGTTTCAGCACCGACGTCGTTGTAAATTTTTTAATCATACACGCTACCAATCTATCTCTATAAAGTAAAAGTTGCAGCCCGATTATCTAATCAATAAATGTTTTTAGGTTACTAACGGCATTCAGTTAGTTAGTCACCCACCTCACCCAGTCCTCAGTCAGAGCTGACCTGTCAAATCTATCACGCGCCAATTGTACTCCCTTACTGCTCATGATCTCCAATTTAACGCTGCATGAACTTAGCTCCTCTAGCGCATCGGCGAATTTTATCGAATCACCCGCCGGCACGACCGTACCACACTCGTACTCCCTGATAAGCTCCGCTATCCAGCCTGGGTAATTACACAGCACAGGGACTGATGCCGACAAGTAATCGAAAAACTTATTAGGAGATGTTCCTTGATAAAAAGCGGGGACATTAGAAAGAACCTGAAGACCCAAATCAGCGGATGCTAGCAGTTCAGCAAGCACAGCCTTTTCCACCGAGTCTAAAAAAATAACGGTCGCCAAATCTTCCTCAACCTGTCTCCGTTGCAGACGAGATTTACATATTCCATCACCGACAAATACAAATTTTATATCGGCGCGGTTACGGCTCAGAAGAATCCTCGCAGCATCCAATACCGCATCAAGACCGTTCGCAAAACCGTGAGTTCCAGCGTAAACGACCATGAAATCATCTGAATTAACTCCTACAGGCCTCCACGGCTTCCCAGGTCGCCCGAATAGACTCAAATCACATCCGTTAGGAATAAACCGAATGCGATCTCTTGAGATCCCCCTCGATGCAATACCTTCAACGATGCCTGGTGCCAAACCAATCAAACGATGCGCAGTTATGTACCCAACAGCCTCGAGCACAGACAGTGCCATCAATAAAATTGGGTTTTTTATAATACCCATCGCTTTAGGTAGCTCAGGCCACAAATCCCTTATCTCTAGAACAAACCGCTTGCGCCTAAACATCCGAGCGAAAATTCCCGGAATCACTACCGTAAGCGGGGTCGAAGAGCAAACGATGACATCGTAATCGCGCACCAACGCAACTTTTGTTGCTTTGATCGCATAGGCAAAAAATGTAGCTACTCGATTCCAAAAACTATCACGATTCGAATATCTAAGGTCAAACTCACAAACATGAATTCCTTTCTCAATTTCCCCTTCCCGAGTCCCACACGAGAAACCAGAGCTTAATCCCGTCACTCCCCCCGCATAGCTGCCACACACAATGGTGACATTATGTCCAGCAGCCGCAAGCCCAAGCGCACAACAATATGGCCGAATCCCAGCCGAACCAAGAGGTGTAGAAAAGTGCTGGACTATGTAAAGTATTTTCATAATCTCACCCCCCTAATACACTCATGCATATACCAAAGACGCGGAAGAAGCAGATGGTCAACTCTAACAAATCCATGAATTAATCTTTAATTACAAACCAACGCTCGAACTCACCTTTATACCGCTCTGCCATTTGTATCGAACATCGCTTATTGGCTAAAAACTTGTCGGAAGCCAGCTTCGCTCCAGGAAACTTCAATGAATAGTACTCATCAAGATAAATAAACCCACCGCCTTCCATTCGAGGCCAAACAAAATGGAACGTCTGCATATAGCTTTCATACAAATCACAGTCCATTAATACTGCCATAATATGTCCAGGGTCGCGCCTAGATTGCACCATAGTGCTATCAAATCCTCCTCTAATTAATCGTATATTATCCAAGCCAAGATATTTTATCTTTTCCTCTAGCAAAGAATAACTTGTATCCGAAAAATCACCAGAAGCTGAAAGATGCCCATTGCGTTCCCCATGAGATGATAAAAAACCTAGTAGCTCAGTGTTCTTGTTGATATCAATCCAATGTTTTTCGGTTATCGCTCCACGGTCAAACATTTCTGAAAACGCGTCGATTTTATCATTGTCAGAGTATATCGGAGGAAACCCAGAAAAACTGTCAAAACCGTAAACTAACTTATCTGAACCAAGCTCTTTTAAAAGCATTGCAGTTGCAAGCGTGGAATTACCTCGAAAAACACCCGACTCCAAAATATCCCCATCAATTAGATCATGATTCTCTTTTATAAATTTGTAATAGCAAGAGAGATGACCATCTTTTTTATAGTTATAAACACCAAAAACGTTAAATTCCCAATTTTCATTAAAAATTAAGCTCATAAAATCCCAATAGAAATAATAATAGATACGTGTTTTTATTTATAGAAACTTTTTCCATCATAATATATGCCAAGAAATTAAAAAAAATTTATCAATTATAAAATCCTTAACCATTCATTTCGCCATCGAAAACATTAAAGTATGTTGTGACCTCATTAGTACTTGGAAGAATACAAATTTTGAAAACCTGTTTCTTTCGAAGATATCTATCTATTCCATCTGCAAGATCGACCCGCAATATTTCTGTGCCTCCCTGAACCTCGCATAAGACTCTTATACCACTTCTGAAGCTAATTATACTTGAACTATTGCTCACTTTATCGACTGACAAAACCGAATCTCCTAACCAAAAATTAAGTTCTATCGATTCTGATTCTGATGAAATTCTATCGAAAATTTCAATTTTATTTTGGGCAATTTTTATACGCCTATCAATAAAATTGGATGCTCGATCAGAATATAAGATTTGCAATCCAACTGACCCGCTAAGATCACGGTAAGAATCTAAAACATTAACGCGAGGACCGTCTATTCGTAAAAAACGCCCGACCTGCAATGATTGACTTTGCCCCTCGATTACAACTGTATTATGCCGAGACGCCTGGCAGAACTCTTCATCTCCATTTTTTGCATATGAGAAACTTCCCTGATCACCGATAATACAGACACCCTTATACCAAATGTCGACATGCCCACAATCATCTTGACCGATACGGAAGCTCTCACATCCCCCCCGGAGGTATACATCAAACGACGAATCCCTGACGCATAATACACCCCAATCACGATCGAGAAATTCGGAAGCCTGAAGCGTTTTTGGCAAAATCTGACGCAATTCGATAACCTCATCAAAATTTAGTGGCAAACTCTCTATTGTTGACTGTTCCAACCTGCTGTAGAGAGCCAATTCAACCGAAGACAAGAAATCACTTGGGTCTTGTCGTAAAAACCAGAGCATATCACTTCCGTCGTCAGCTCCGATCCTAGGTGCAACCCTCGATCCAGATACCACCAATGAACTCAACCAATTCTCAAGCTTGCTATGGATCATCATAATTGATGGTTCCAATACTATTTTGGTATTTTTAGAATATAAGAACAGTAGTGTCAACAGATCCAATACGAGTCTGTGATAATTCAAAGAATACTGACTGAATCCACCGTCTTTACTAACAAGCTTCGGTAAAGATGTTTTCAAAACCGCACTACCCAAATTACACGCCGCGTTGCCGGTTCTAGCAAATCTCGGGTTCAGACTTTCACTTAAACGAGAGCCGCCAAGCATCAGCGCAATGGCTTCAGAAATAATATGGTTATTACGCTGCGATTTCGCATAATTCAGTGTCAAAATAATTCGCTTCAAATGAACCGCAATAAACTCATCTACAAATTCAGCGTCTGCAAAAATTGTCTTTTCTAATGCCAACGCCATAAGAAAATTTATCAACCTAAGAGATGCTTCTTGACCGCATTTCCAATTCGGTCCTTTAAAAGGAGGGTTGGAAATTAACCAATCTAAGACCAAATATCTCGCAAGTTTTATTTTCAATTCACGGCTCTCTTCGAAATACCGCTTTGATTGGAGAGCCAAATCCAAAAACCAATGAAACCTAGATAATTCCCAGATTACTTTGATGTCAGTATTTCCGTTAAAATCGGGAATTTTATACCAATCTAATGAGCTATTTTCGACCCGCTTAGCTGCCAGCGGGTCGAAAAGCCAGTCTGGGCCAACGCAACCATCCGACACACTAAAATAACGCAACCAACCAAAGCCTCTCCATCTTACACAGTCTACAACCAGACGATCTGGAAAAAGGTCAAATTCTCGATTTTGCGATGTAGATTTAGAATTAAAATTGAAAGACTGGTTAAAAAAACCTAGTTTTTTTTTAACCTATAAATGATAACTATTGCTATATTATAGATGCCCAATCTCAAAATAATTTTCAAATAATTTAACATGATTTAACTTTTTGCGCTGCAATTAGAGTCCAACGAGCCACAGAAAAAATCTGACTCTCGGGAATCGGTGAGGGTTCATTTTGGATACAAGCTCCAACAAATGCATTTGCGCACTCGTGCTGACCTTTATTTTGAGCCCAAAGAGTTGATGAAATTCTTTTAGAGAATCCAGACCCTTTAAGTTTTTTAAAGTTATCTATCACCAATGATTTGCCATCGAAATTAACCTCAATGCGCTCTTTGGATAATAAACTACTGCCATTCGAGTAGTAATTGATAATCCCAACCGATCCGTCTGCCATTCTAGCGGTTATTGAAACGATATCATCAATTAATACGCCTCTATCAATCGCACCCGTTGCTTCGATCTCAATTACTTCAGCGCCACATAAGTAACACAGCAAGTCGATGTAATGACATGCCTCACCAACAATTCTCCCCCCTCCCAAATCTGGATCATGGACCCAATGAGTCCGAGGGATCCAACCGGCGTTCATATTAAAGATACAAAAAGCCGGGCCATCACGATACTGGTCGAGTAGCATCTTCATTTTCTTAACGAGTGGAGAAAACCGCCTATTAAACCCAACCATCAATACGAGATTTCTATTTCTTTCTTGAGAACGTCGATAACACTCCTCAATTCTCTCAATTTGCTCAAAATCCAAAGCTAACGGTTTCTCAACAAATACATGCTTACCCGCATCTAAGCCACGACAAACATAGTCGGCATGAGTATCGTGATTGCTGGCAATAATGACAGCATCAACTGCAGGATCATTGAAGACGAGCTCTCCATCGGTACAGGCTGACTGGTAGTCCAAGCGACTAGCAACCCTAGCTGCGTTTATGCCACCAAGCGAGCATATGACCTTCGGGTTGACGCTTTTTAGCTTACTAAAAGCAGGCAACAAAACTCGTGAAGCATAGTTACCGGCGCCTATAGCGCCAATGGTAAGTTTAGATTGGGAACTGGCAACAAGATTTTTAGTGCTAGTCGCCCCCAAACCTGAATATCTGCTCATCTGGGGTTGGACATTTACGCATCTGGAGCAACCCTCGTCGGCCGAGTAATTTAATATAAGACCGAGACTGCTTTCGTCGTGCATTAACTGATCATACGCCGAAGCAGCATCATCGAAGGAGTATTCTGCAGAAACCAGGACGTCGGTCTTGAAACTCTTGCTCGCTATCAACTCTAAAGCCGCCTCAAAATTTCGCTGAACGGTCCACCGCAAATAACCAGCGGGCAAATCCCACCCTTGCTTTTCGTACCATTCCTCGTTACGACCACTGCCGTAGGACTTGGCTACGGAAAATTTCAGCTCTTTCGTATAAAATTGATCTCTGTCAAATTCTGGATTCACAACCCCCACAAGAACTATGCGCCCATGTCTACGGCAAAGTTCACCAGCAGTTTTTAATATGGAATCCCCAGTAGCAGAAGCGCATACGATTACCCCATCAACCTCTTCATCACGGTTTGATTTGACGACCTTACGTCGGACTTCTCCGGGATTTTCACCATTTACAACCACACATCCGAGGGATCGAGCCAACTTGAGTTTTTCTTTATTGATATCCACACCAATAACGCGACACCCGTTTGCCATCAACAATTGGGCAGTCAAAAGCCCAATCAAACCCAAGCCGAACACCACAAAAGTTTCGCCCATCTCTGGTTTGGCTACTCTTAAAGATTGCAGCCCTATGCTCGCGACAACGCCAAAAACCGCTTTTTTGGGATCCATTGAAACTGGAACTTTCGCGCAGAACAGCTGCTGCACACACACAACCTCGGCGTGCGGTCCGTTACTTAATACCATGTCACCAACTTTAAACTTGGTAACAGCGCGGCCAATATCTATAACTATTCCGACATTACAGTAGCCGAGTTGCGTAGGCTCGTTAAGCTGTGATTTGACCGCACTAATAGTCGGGGCGACGCCATCTTTAACAACCTTCGCCACTAGCTTCTTAACGCGATCAGGATTTTGAGTTACTTTTTCCAACATACTGGCGCGCGCAAAATTCGCCAGCATTCTTTCTGTCCCAGCGGACAGCAAAGAACACTTTGTTAAAATAACAACCTCTTGGTCTCGGGGCGTCGGTGTTGGGACGTCTAAAAAGTCTAAGGCGCCATCTTTGAAGGTTTGCGTTAATACTTTCAAGATTTCGGCGCTCCATAATAAACAAATTCGCGACCCGCCTTATCGGGATAATTGATTAGAACCGCCCGGAATTTCCCTTTAAAACAAAACAAACTCCCAATCCCTAAACCTACATACTCAAACATTTCAACAACTTTCCTACAATCATCTAAAGAGCCCGCGCCACCAATAAAAGTTATTGGAATGCCAACCAATTGTTTTATTGAGCGCACGAGATCAAGATCAAATCCGGCACCCGTACCATCACGATCTACATTATTAATGAGCAGATCTCCTATCGCTTTTATATCAAACCCTAAGAGCCAATCTTCCAACGAAACATCTGATTGGACAGTATTACTTTGAGTTGACAATTTATAGGTTCCTGATGAGTCCCGAAAGACATCAAGCACCACAGCTACACTCTGAGCTCCGATTCTGTGACTCACATCGTAAATCAGAGCAGGGTCTGTTACTGCAAGCGATCCAAAACAAATTTTCTCTACGCCTAATGATATAGCTCTAAGACTTGCCTCAAGACTTCCCAACCCTCCGCCGTAGGTCAGTGGCATTTGGCATTCGTAAGCTACTTTCGCAATAAGCTCAAAATTGATAGAGCCGCTTCCTGTTGCGCCCATGTCGAGAAGACAAAGCTCATCAGCCTCGCTCTCGTTAAAAATTCTTACAGCATTCAATGGGTCACCGACGTATACGGGATTTTTGAACTTAGTGGTCTTATATAACTGGCCATTCAACATGGTTAAGACTGGAATTAATCTTGCTCGCATTCCCAGTTCCCAAATGCGTTAAGCAGAAACGACCCCGATTTGTGACTTTTTTCCGGGTGGAATTGAACTCCGAAGATATTACGCATCCCTATTGCAACAGGAAACTCGAAATCAAGGTTTGAGGTGCCACTCACCACCTGCAGGTCAACATCACAATAAAAAGAATGCAAAAAATAGAATTCTGATTTTTGCTCTGCATCCAAAAATCTTGATTTCCAAGATACCTCGCTCCAGCCTAAATGCGGCCTCACTGGACAGGAGTTCGGCAATCTACGAACTCGCCCTTCAATCAGCCCAAGACCTGCCTCCTCACCCTCTTCGCTAGTCTCCAGAAGTGCCTGCATACCCACGCAAATTCCCAAAATTGGGATGTCTTCTTTTTTGATTACTTCAACGAGGGCGTCTGCAAAGCCATCTTTCCGTAGAGCTCTCACATAATTGTCGAATGATCCAACACCCGGCAACACGAACTTGTCGATACCAACAAATGCTGACGATTCACGCACGATTTTACAGCGTACTCCCAATCGCACAAAAGCATTCGCAAATGCATTCACATTTCCAACACCTCTATCAACTAAGCCAATCATTTTTTTAAAGATTTCTCCGCTCCAATGGCTCTAAGTACTCTCCCACCCAAATTGAAAACCCACTCACTATTTGGGTAGTCGGTATGATAGCGCTTTGGCATCTCAAAGTATTTCATAAGCTGAGTTTCTGAAATCTCTAGTTTGTCCGCTACGAATTTTCGTAGATCGGTCTTTTCATTTTCAGACAATGGATCACTTTCCAAAACAGTTAATGCTTTTGAACGATCCATTTGTTTCGACAGAATTAGACTTGATAACTGGATTTTACGAGTATCGAATCCAAAACGTTCTCGAAGCCAAAAGCCTTCATAGAATGCGGTAAATCTTGATTCAAAATGTTTCTGCGAGTACGCCTCCCAACCATACTCGCTCTGCAGTACTTTGATAGCCGATCCCTTATCGTAACGAATCAAGTCTAGCGGCTTCCAAACCTTTATTCCCTTCACAAATCGCAAGTAAAACTTGTGTCTCATCACACTACTAAATGGCAACGCATCCCAACTACTTTCAGCATACAATCTTTTTATCGCATTGATTTGCCGCATATCTGTACCGTAATACATAAACTTGAGCGGATTTCGCACACCTTCGGTCGCAAAATTGCCCCCATTTAGAATGTATCGAATCCCATGCTCCTCTGCATATTTGTACAGAGTCGCGACGAACATATGATCCTGTGGTACGTCGAGATTCGGCAGTCCACTCTTAAAATAAGAAAGTTGGAAATCTCGTAATTGAGGCCAATCAATCACAGTAGTCTGTAAATCAACCTCGAGCTTGTCGACTAACTTGAAAATATTATTTACCGCAACCCTTGAATTCCATCCAGCATCGACGTGAAAAACCAAGGGTCGCAATCCGAACTCTTTTATCGCCAAATGAAGCATAAAGGAGCTATCGACCCCTCCACTCAACCCCAAAATACAGTCATACGGTTTCGTTTCGCCATCCGATTTTAATTTTGAAAGCATCTTATCTAGGGCTTTATCATGTCCCTCACCGTAATTCCATGAAGGTAAAACGTACTTTCGAAAATTAATGCAGTGGCTGCAAATGCCATCAGAATTAAAAGTTATGGATGGATCGGTGGAATCCATAACACATACCCTACAAACAATACTCACCCACTTCTTCCTCATAAAAATCGCTTCAAACCAACACCGTTACATCAACCCATACCCAAACGACCTCATAAAATCGTGATTTTAGCTTCCAATTCTTGATGGAAATTGATATTTCACATATTAAAGCAACTAATCAAATGTATGTTGCTCTATAGATTACATTACTAGTGATGGCCGTCCGGGGCAGCTTTTGAGCTTGTCGCTTTCATCAGGAAGTCAAACACAGCCGACATTTTTTCTCGCCAAATAAATTGCAAAGCCCTTTCTCTAGCCGCCCTAGCAAGACTTTCAGAATTTGCCGAAGATCTCACAGCTAACCGTAGCGTTCGTTTAAGAGACCCGCAAACCTCGGGTTCAAACTCATATCCACAACCTCGAAGGATCTCTGGCAATGAACTCTTGTTAGAACAAATAACTGGTACCCCCGAAGCCATTCCTTCTAAGAGAGTAATCCCAAATGCTTCACAACTCGAAGCAAATAGAAAGAAATCGTGCCGCTTGATTAATTCAGGAAGGCAAGTGTTTTTAACCGGCCCCACAACGGTGACAGTTAGGTGAGGACAATTACGAAGAAGCAAATTGTCTAACTCAGTATTTCTGACGGCGCCTACGAGAGTTAATTCCACTTTTTTGTTGTAAACGCGCCCATAATCTCTCAATTCGGAAATAACAGACGAGTGATTTTTATACCACGCAACTGGAGATACGTAGATCAATTTTATTTTTTTTGTATTTAGGTTAAACAACGGCGAAACCGATAGATTCTGGAACGGTCCAGAAAGCCCATGACCAATAACCGTTGTGAGACCGCGTATAATCCCAACTCGTCGCAAAACCAATCGTCTGCTGTACTCTGTTAAAAAAATCACACCGTCTGCTTTTTGAATATTATGCATTGCTATGAATCTAAGCACTACCTGTCTTATTTTCAATCTGAGACCAATTGACACATGTGTCCGCGTTAAGGCCTCAACAAACAGTAAGTCTTGAATGATCACAACGGTTCGAGGCAAAAAAAAGGAAAGAGAACCCGCATCAAGATTTATCAGAACACCCTTATTGCGAATCACAAAAAAAGGAATAACAATGGACTCAACTATTGAGCTGAACCTCGGCACCGGAATAATTTCAAACCACTTAGGCAGAGTCCCTAGCTCCTTAAAGACCTTTAAACACTCTGTAGACGAAAAAAAAATGATTTTTGAGAATAAATTTTTCTCGTAAAATTCAGTGAGAATAAAATTTACCATTTCTAAAGCGTGCTGTTTGCCCCCTCCCGACCGGATGCGACAACCATTTATGACAAGTGTTCCCATTGACCAGTCCTCTAGTTTCATCCACACACTATAGTGTATTCGACTAAGTATCTTGAGCACATCTTAACTGAATTGTTAAGAATTGAAGCGTCAGTAAATAAACCACTGAACATTTAAAAATATACCTCACGATTCTGTTGCTTTGAATTATCGAATAAAAAATTCTCAGGACCTACCGTTATTAACAAGATTATTAGCCAAAAGGGCTAGATTAATTTCTTCTGGGTTACTTACTGGCCTTTGGTTAATGACGTTGTCAATGAACCGGCCAACTGATCTGTAGCTACTCAGTTCTAAATCTTGAGACCAGTCGATTTCCTGCCGAAAGCTAACATCTGGAACCCTGTATCTGCATTTGGAATCGAAACTATCTCGCGGAGAACGCACGACCAAATTGATCCCGTCGTAAACCGCTTCACCATCGGTTCCGTGCATCTGAACACTAGTGTGACAGGATGTGGCGTATGAAACTCTCAAGTGAGCAAATAATTCTGGCGTAGACAACACTATCGAAGAAGCGTCAGAGAAACCAAATTTTGAAGCCTGAGGTGATAAACGAAAATCGAATAATTGGACTGGTTGCACACCAAGAAACAACGAACTGAGAAAATGATACATGTGCACTCCGACCATTTCTCGCGCAGATGCTTTCTTCAAGCGCCAATCAGACTTTAGATTTTCATTGAAGGAATACCCGTGACCATACGAAAAACTAAAATTGTTTATACGGCCGATCATTTCTTCATCGACTATTTTTTTCAATATCGCAAATAGGTCACTATAAACCCAATTGTAATTAACGAACAACGAACATGGATTGTTTTCGAACAAAGATATTAATGCCGCTGCGTCAATCGTGTCATCGGCAATTGGCTTCTCTAAAAAGACTGGAACGCCAAGTCGCACCAAATCTTGGCAATTCCCAAAATGAGCGTCATTGGGCGTGCATACGAAACATGCATCTACTCCTGAAGCACAGATCACCGAATTGCGCAAATCTATGCAGCTTATTTGTATATTTATAGAATTTTGTTCGCCAATCCGTTGCAATACTCTCTCAATTTTTTTCCCTTGACGCCCTCGACCAATCAGAAGAAATTTTAATTTCATGTTATTGGACATTTATCACAGGGATTAATCGAGACGCGGTGACCGACCAAGTGCTCCTCTCGCAACCTGCGATAGGCATCACCATGCCAGATTTCGCTAAGTGTATTTCTAGTCACATTACCTGTTGCTAAATAGGATTTATAGTCGAAATCGCAGGGATTTACAGTTCCGTCGTACCATACGTACAGCCGATCAAAAAGCTGTCTGCACGGAGTCACGATAGTCTCGTCAATTGGATTATTGTACGAATCCCAGCGCGGGAGCGCGTCTTTTATAGTCACTTCATCCACTCGCTCAGACCAGAAACGTAACATTTGCTCCTTAGATTGATCAGGCATTACCTTAACACCGGAAATTCTAGTGATCGTAGGACTATTTTTATAAGTTGATCTTATCCTATGAAATCGTTCAATGTTTCTTACAACCTCGTGGAACTTGCCTCTGACTCGAATTTTTTCGTACGTATCTTTCGTTCCAGCGTCAACCGAAAAAACAACAGAAGTTACCTTGGCTCGTAAAATAGCGTGACATATATTCTCTGAAAGCTTCGTACCATTGGTGTTGATTTTAATCTCCATGAATTTTTTTTTGGACAAATAATCTAGCATTGCCTCAAAGTCAGGGTGTAATGTTGGCTCCCCTCTTGATGCAAGAGTTATTGCCTTCGTACCCATCGCAGAACATTCATCTACTACCTTTTTAAATAGTTGTAGGTCAATCATTCCCATGTAAGGCGCTTTCGTAAATGTTTTGTCAACCTGAAAGCACATTACGCACCTCAAATTACAAACTGACGTCGGCTCAATAAGAACATACGGTGGAAAATCCGGAACCACCCTTTGATTCGAAATTTCAAAAAGTTGCTGACGAAAAATTAGGTATTCAATCCATCGTGGCTTTGGATTGGTCAACAGCCAATTTATTTCTTGGCTACTTAATCCAGATTTATTCTGATCAAATCCAACTTCTGAAGAGACAGTAGTGCACTTATCCAACACTGAGAGCAGCAATTCTTTCTGTTTAGCCGGGGAAATTTTTATCGTATCTTCTATAAGAAATGCGAGATCACCCAACAGACTTTTAACTTCGTTCGTTTTCTGAACGTTGAGCTGGATGCCTTTTCCAAATCTCTGCTTTTCAGCTAATTCCTTCATTTGTCTGACCACCTTCACTGCTTCCATGGGTTGGATAAGAACAATGTGAATTCTTATCATAGAATCAATGGACCTTCAGGCAAATAGAAAAGCCTGAGAACCAAAACACACAATCATTCACTTAAAAACGATCGCAAAAACTAATGAGCTATGCGCTCCCACATCACCTCCGCGCCGGTATAGCTTTAGCTAAACAAATAAATAGCCTGGCTTTAGATTTTAACGGAATAATCAATGAGCGAAACTCTCAATGGACTCGGTTTGAAATGGCAAAAGCTCCAATAAATAACCCGACTGACAAGGAAGTAAACACGAAGAAAAACATCAATACCCTACCCACAGGACTTGAAAAGAAATCCTGTTCAGCAGTCTCTCTCAGCGAAGATTCTAAAAAATGGACATCCATCAATGGACGATTAGCGTTTTCCGCATACCAGTCTCCGATCTCTTTTTTGAAATCACACCCAAAGCTCCTAACATAGTTATTAATCGCATAAAGATCTTTAGCTCTGGACTCAACAATACCAGCCTGGATATCGGAGAGCAGCCTTGACGCTACCCCCTCAATAACGCCTGGAGTAACGTCCGAAGCAGCGGATGCGTAAAATTCAACCTTGAATCCGTTTCCTGCACTAGTTTCACCGAGAGATACTTGCAAATACCCGGAGGTTGAGTCAGTCAAACTCATCCACTCCTCTGTTGTTGCTCTGGACCGTAATTGGTTCTCTAACAAATTCGCATTTTTAGCTGGGCTCGCAGCGTAAATTGGAAGAGCGTTGGTAATCTCCCACCATTTATCGGTTGGCTCAATCGGCCTCCCCAGAGCGTTCTCAACACACCTTTCCACGTCGGCCAAGATTACCGGATGATGATGCAACACGTCAGAGGGCTCTAGCCAAGTTAGTTTAAATTCAGCCATTATTATATTTTTCTCCTCCACCATTGCGTTCGAGCCTTCAATAGGCAAGAAATTCAACGCGATACCAGTCAACAGAGAAGAGACCAGAGTGATGGCAAACCAATACTTGTAATTCAAAAGTTTCTTGATTCGCATAAATCATCCCCCACGACCCTTTCGAGTGCTTCATTTAATAGGTTAGCATTTAGTCGGATGTCAGAGGTCGAAAGAGTATGGTCAATTTCAAACATTAAGCTCACTTGACCCAGCAAATGAGCCTCGGGACAAAATCCAGATTTAAGGCCTAAATTTGAGAATACACCTTCGCAATATAGCTCAGGGCAACTTCCAAAACTCACTCCAACTTCTTTGTCGTTCAATATTTTTATCAGCTGCTCCCTTGCAGCAATCAACTTTGTTTCCCGCTTCAGGTAGATATAAAACTTGTAGTAGGAGTGGTACAAATTCACCGGTACCTTCGGCACACAAATGAGCTCACTTGAAAACTCACTGCCTGCAATAGTGTCCGAAAATAACTGCGCATTTTCTCGCCTACGCTTCACACGGGCGTCCAAGTTAGCTAGCTGATAACGACCTATAGCTGCCTGCAGCGGTAACATTCTATAATTGGAACCATAGGACTTATGAATCCAGCGATAACCCTGCCCAGAATTTCCCAATCTAGACTCAATGAAGTCTTTACCGTGGTCTTTAAGCTCCCACACGTGCTTAGCAAGCTCGGGGCAAGAAGTAGCAACCATTCCACCCTCACCTCCTGTAGAAATTATTTTATCTTGGCAGAAACTCCAAGTGGCTATACTACCGAATGCACCGACTGGTTGATCATCAATCCTCGCACCATGCGCCTGCGAGCAGTCTTCGACAACCATAAAACCATGCTTCGACGCCAGGCCTATTATTGCTTTCATATCTGCAGGCCAGCCAGCGAGATGCACACAAACCACAGCTTTTGTTTTCGACGAAATACACCGCGCAATCGATTGCGCTGATAGATTTCCACTCACCGAATCGATATCTGCAAAAACCGGGATAGCCCCAACACCTAACACACAGGACGCTGACGCGACGAAACTCCTGGGAGTTACTATAACCTCGTCACCAAACCCAACGCCCAATGCGCGCAATGCTAGCTCAAGCGCCACAGTTCCGTTTGAAACAGCTATACAATGCTCTATGTTTACATATTCACCAAAATCTCTTTCGAAAAGACTCACTTCGTCACTCGTCCATGCATTTACACGACCAGATCGCAAAACACACGACACCGCAGAGATCTCGTCATCAGTGAAGCAAGGCCATCTAGACTTCATAATAAGACCACATAAAACACAAAAACTACGCCTATCAACAACATATAACTTAAAAGTTTCCCAAACAAAAAACCCGACGACAAAGCGTCAAATTTATCATTCGAATAACGGTCTGTAATTAAACCCAATCTAGGTCCAACAATCAGACGATCAAGAATCTGCCCGATACCATGGACAACGACCACAAGCTGACTCAACATCATTCTATAATCCGGATAAATGGCGGCCAATGAAAAACAAAAAAAGTAACCAGACGCCATAAACAAATTTGGGACCAACCCCGCTGAGATGTGTTTAACATTAATCGACGATATCCCTTT
>Ga0209654_1000877_pt1 | contig 26783 bp, 47 predicted proteins | sample SaaInl1SG_22_DNA_FD_184646 | JGI IMG/M metagenome (GOLD analysis project Ga0209654, IMG submission 184646) | Marine microbial communities from expanding oxygen minimum zones in the Saanich Inlet - ESP_161SG_22_DNA (SPAdes) (version 2) | ecosystem: Environmental > Aquatic > Marine > Intertidal... | reverse complement strand
TGACCCAACAATTCACTACGTCACTTACTGTATTCCATGCGCAGAGATCGCGATGTCACAGGGTCGCCATCTATGGACATTTGAAGATGAAATGCGATGGATGACCCGCGACAACACGCCTTGGATTGAGCAATGAATACAGAAAGAAAAATCTTAACTCTTACAGATATCATAGAGCAGAAGGTACGCAAGGAAAAAGAGTTAGAATATTATCAAGAACAGTTGGAAGAACTCACTAGAAGAATGAGTTGGGTACAGCAGGAAATAGACCTTACCAATACGATTATTGATATCATAGAGAAGGAAAAGGTCGAAATCATAGGAAAAAATGTACACAACAGAATAGAGTCTAAATAGAGGGTTTTGGGCGCTTCTTTTATTACTATAGGGGAGAATGAATGCTTCTATGGGGTAAAAGGAGTGCTTTTTGTACAATTTTCCACCAATTCCCACTATGTGACACTATTCCCCACTATGAAAAAGAATGGATATGGGTGATTGTGTGTTGTTTTTGTGCTAATTAAAAAATGTACAAATAAATGTGGTGTAGTGGTTTTCTTTATTTGCAGACACAGAGACGCCGCACAAACATTTCCTGCGCACACAGAGACGCACAGCACGATTCTACACAGGTACAGCACACAAACCACACGTTTTAAATAGCATCGCTTATACGCCTTTATATGCCCTCTCAGCACACCGAAAAAAAATTAAAAAAAAGTGAAAATAATGCTTGACTTCTGCCTCAAGATCGCCTATACTGTAAGGGTAGATGAGGGGGGAATAGTTCCCCTGATGAGAGAGGAGTTTCCTATGATTGAAGTCGGTGCTGAAGTGACAGGTGTCTGGGGTGCAATGCATCCAGAGTGGAAAGGTGTTATCACTGAGATAATAGATGAGTGTGTGATCATTCGTTGGGATTGTGGTGCAGATCACTATGCTACTGTTGGTACTATTCGTACTGATTACTATGAAGAGGGTGGCGCAAAGATTGGCGTCCATGTTGGAGTGTAGAAAATGATGAAAGTTTATCAGAAGATTTTAGAGCGTTTAGAAGAAGCAGGAAGCAGGGTGACTGTACCCCTTGATGAGTTGCTATTGATAGAAGGTGTGAAACCATACCGTATCAGCACATACATCTGGGAATGTAAGGTTAAAGCAGATGCTTGTGTGATGCCTGAAAAGAATGGACGCAAAGTGGTTGGTTATAAGATCATTAAGTTCTAATAGTTCCTTTCCCCTAGTGTTTTCGTTCCCCTTTCACTAGGGGATTTTTTTATGCGCAGAAAAGTGTAGTGATTTGACATTATTACGCGCACAAAAAAAGCACCACTAGGGTGCTTCTTTCGGACTGCAGAGGAGAGAGAGGTTGCGCAGTCTAGCAGTTTATCGACCATCATGCTTAGGATGTATGTTGTTTGGCGCGCCTACTAGGAATCGAACCTAGACAAAAAGTTTAGAAGACTCTTATGCTATCCTTTACATCATAGACGCAGTGATAGGGTTAGTCGTCTAGTGCTTCCGTGATCAGTTTCTCTAACTCATCATCAGTAGGGTACACATGCGTGGTGATGATCGGTGGTTCGATCTCACGATAGTTGTCATCGATGTACTCAAGAATATCAAAGTCGTACATAGTATTTCTCTCTCATTTCTATATGGGTAGTATAGCGCAAGTGGGGTGTGGTGTCAACACCTTTTTACACCTTTGCCAAATAATATTCATCGAAGCACTCTTTCGCAACAGTGACGATGTTCTCATAACTGATATCTTTAGCACAGATCACTGCGTTCTCTTCAAGTGCAGTAATCAGTTCATCGACTGTCTCACACTGAGCAACCATAGCATCAGTAATCACATCAAACACATCTTGCTCTTCAGCAAGAGTCTTGAGGGGTTTTGTCATATCGTAATTCATCATAATATATTCCTTTTTAATTCAATCACTTAGAGTAGAGAGACTTGCAGTTTAATCTAGACCTTCATGGTCGCCAGTAGTCTGTATCTCTACTATGTGTATAGTATCTCACAGACTATGGTAAATGTCTAATTGTATTTTTCAATCGATGTGCAGAGACTGATAGACCCCCCCACATATGTAATAACTTTGCCGTGGGTTCCCATAGGGGGGTAGGGTATAGTAAGCGGCACCATTTTTGTCTTCCCACCTTTTCACTCACAGAGTTCGCGCTACACATCCACTGTGAAACCATTTACCCCTTGGGGGGGGTCAAAAACTAAAAGGGTATAGGGGGGTTAAGGACTCAAAAATTTTTTCGGCGGTATTTTTTCGCTCTCAGGGTTGGCGCTAGTGCGAGTACCTGAACCATCCCTCATAGATGAACAGACCGATTGCGTACAGTGCTATCCCAAAGGGAACAGAGTATGCGATGATTGCATCGATTGTCCATTTGTCATTAGTCGCAAAGTCTTTGAGGATTGGTTTCTTATCAGTCGAGGTCATGAACATATTCCCAGATCAGATACATTACAAATGAGACAATGTATAGCATGATGAATGTGTCAAGTGTCATTGAGTATTTCCTCTAGTGGATATTCTTTGTTCATTCTTTCTTCTGCCATGTATAGGTATGACAATCCTTTCTCTAATCCTTCAATACTATCACCTAGATTACCAATACCAACATTACATTGATCACATATCCATCCTCTGAATCTTCCTGTTTTATGACAGTGATCCATGACCATATGCTTCTTGGGAATATCACCACACGATTCGCAGTGTGTGGGTTGTGGTGGTGCAGTCTTTCTGATCTTCGCTTTAAGACGATTCCCTTCAGCGATGCATTCTTTACATCGTGTGTCTAGGTTGTCTTTATGTCCTATATGCTTTGGGAAGTCGTGTACGGGTTTTTCTTCACCACAGTATACACATATCTTAGTCTTGACTAATTCATCACCATAGACGGTGTTATAGGTAGTCTCTCCGCACATCAGTTACGTCTCCAACAGTTATCGATAACCCTGCTCTCTCTTCACTTTCATTTGTGACAGTATGGAAGAACCCATGAGGAACGTAGATCGCATCATATGGATCAAGGATGGATTCTGTGAGATCACCATTCTCTGGGTTCTCCACTCTCCATTTGGTTTTTCCGAACAGTTGTACAAATAGTACATCATTTAGATCGCGATGTCTACCAAAACCTACTTCATTGCCAGAAGAGTAGTAGAGGTGTGATTGTAGTGCTATCGTGTTTTGAAGACAAAGAAGAGGTTCAACCACCAAGTCTGCGTCATGATAGACCCACGCTTTGGATTCATCTTCTGCGAGTGGGGAAAGCGTTGTGCTTTTTTCTTTTCCTGCAAAGATGTCGAACTTGGTGACGCGAGGGAAGTCTACATTCTCTAAGACTGCGACTACCCTGTTCTCTTTTGCGGTGAGGAAACTCGGACTTGAAAACAAAGAAACCATCTCACCGTTTCCGCTTCTGCATGATAGTATCCCCAACCACAAGATAGTCAAGTGCGGTTTCTTCTAGAAGACCAACTGCATCTTTGACTGAACCTGCGATGGGTTTCCCACCACGGTTCAATGATGTGTTGAGAACGAAAGGAATGTTGGTGAGTTTGTAGAACTCGTTGATCAAGTCGTAGTATGGTTGGTTCTGTTCCCTTGAGACGGTTTGATGCCGACATGTCTTATCCACATGACAGATAGCAGGGAATCGTTCAGCATTGAAGACACCTGAGACGTACATCATGTATGGATTCTCATGTGGGAAGTAGAACCAAGTCTCAGCATGTTCCTTGAGAACAGACGCACCGAATGGACGATATGTCTCGCGGTTCTTAACCCTAGCATTGATTTTCAGTTTCCCATCAGGAAGATCAGGACGCATCAATATAGAACGATTACCCAATGCGCGAGGTCCTATTTCACCATGACCTTGATACCATCCTACAATCTTTCCATCTGCAAGTAACTGTGCAACTGCTTTGATTGTTTGTTCAGATGGTAGTTCTTCAGGCGCTTGGTCTTCCTGTGCATAAGGGAATGGATGAACAAACTCACCAGTGACATCATTCTTATCCATCAAGTATTTGAGCGCACCCAGAGATAATCCTTCATCTGCTGAGTGTGGTGCTACAACCAAATTTGGGAAATGTTTTTTTAGTTCAGTGTTCCATAGAATGTTCTGCGCACAACCACCAGAGAAAAGAATGCTTGACTCTTTGGTTGCACCATGTCTTTCAAAGAACTCTATCAGAATTTCTGGAATTGATTCGTTGACTGTACGCGCCCAGTCTAGGAGATTATGTCTTGCTACAAGACGGTTACCAATGTAATTAATCCACGCCTCAGGTAAATAGATTTCATCTAAATCTTCTACAGTCTTACCTTTGATGTGAGACTCATAGTACCCTTGATCGAAATTACCATATGTCTGAAGCGACATTAGTTTACCTGAACGATCATGAGTGTGACCGTCTATTTCACAAAATTTTCCAACTGAGTCGTGGAGTACACCAAGCGATGGATAGTAGGAATCAATTCCACCAACATCAGTCTTGATGATGCTTCTGCAATTTTTGCGGTTGATGATTTGATAGTCTTTGAATACTGTCCAGATGTTACCTTCATGGTCACCATCAACATCATACTCTTCACCGAAACCATCAAACACAAATTGATATTCAGTATCTTCTATCATCCATGCGCTAAGAGCATGTGCAGTGTGGTGTTCTAACTTATAAACTGGACAGTCTACTTTCAAACCATGAAATGGTTGAGCGATTACGTCTACTCTAGGATTCGCAAGACGATGCTTATGATCATCGACCACAATACATATCTCGTCAATCTCATCGAGAGTCACACCAAGAAGATCGGGAAGGTCAAATTTCCACTCCCAAAGATTATTATAGAAGTGGTGTTTCTCTTGGTTGATTCGCTCAGTCTTGATGTGTGTTATCTTACCATCATCATACAACGATAGATTAGAATCATGAGCGCAAAGACGTAATGCTAAAAGTTTCATTGGATTACTTATTCTTCAAATATGTCAGAACGTTCTGTGGTGCAGTCTCACCGTATGGATCAGACTCACAGTTATCTTCGATGCCAGGTTCTTCAAAGAACTTCTCGATGGTTAGATCACCGTTCACAACCATAGCATAACGCCAAGAGCGCATACCAAACCCAAGATTGCTCTTATCAACAAGCATACCCATTTGTCTTGTAAACTGACCGTTACCGTCTGGAATAAACTTGAGATTCTTGACACCTTGAGATTCCATCCACTTCCGCATAACAAATGTATCATTGACAGAGACAACATAGATGTCGTCAATACCTTGATCTTTGAATCGTGGATACAGCGAATCAAAGTCTGGAACTTGATACGTTGAACAGGTTGGTGTGAATGCGCCAGGCAGACTGAATACGACAGAGCGTCTGTTACCTAGCAGTGTCTGGGTATCTAAGTCTACCCACTTAAACGGATTATCCCCTCCAATAGATTCATCGCGAACTCTCACCTTGAAAGTCACATTAGGTAATTTCATACCTTCTTTCATTGTGTATACCTTTAGTTAATTTAAATATGGTCGGCATGGATGGATTTGAACCACCGACATCTCGCACCCAAAGCGAGTGGTCTACCAGACTGACCTACACACCGTAAATGGGACTGTCTTTGTGGCGCAGTCATTCCAAAAATAAAAGCGGAACGGGTGGATTAGGGTAACCACCAAGGGGGTACGATCAGATGTACCTTTCTACATAGACCCCCAACAACTCGCAACCCCGCTAAGGGTGTGGACGCTATCCCTTTGAGTCTACCTTACCCGCCATCTGCGACAGGCATTCGGTCACGTTCCTATCGCTCCTGCAGAGAGCGAACTCGGTAGTGTAAAACACTTTGCTGGCGTGATAGGGATCGAACCTATGACATATGGATTAACAGTCCACCGTTCTACCAACTGAACTACACGCCAGCAAAGTATTCTAAGTGAGCAGTTTGATATCTTACTCAGGATATTCATAATGGAGAAACATCATGAAAAACTATAGTGGTATTATACGATAAGGTTATTACTTTGTCAATACCATTGTTTCATTATTGCCACAACCTGCTCGGATTTCTTTTACCACCAGATTGCGGCGTGTCTTTTGGTTATACCTACAGAACACTTGGTAGGTATCATTCAGCAGTTCACTTTCTTTGCGTAATGTCTTACCGTTACTAAAATCAATCTCAACCCAATACATTAACGCTTACTTCTTTTCACCTGTTCATGGATGATCATTGACTGCATCCACTGATTCGCTTGCACTGCAGTTGAGAAGTTCTGGGAAATTCGTTTGTGATCTTTATCAACGATCCAGTAATACTTCTTTGTTCCAGTGATGTCACAAGTATCTTCGACTAGAGCAACATCATATTCTTTGTCTGGATGGTAGTCTAGGATTTCCCCAACCTCATATGGGTTAGGTTGTTCTATTTTAAAATCACCAACTTCAATCTCATGCTCTTTGACAATATAATCTCGTTTGTCTTTCGGAGCATTTCCATCTTTAATCAGTATGCTCATGCACCAGTTCCACCGATTTCATCTTTGTAGAATGCAAGATCAATTGAGAGTGCGTCAATATGATCTGCAAGTTTTTTATTCTCTTCTTGGAGTTCAACGATTTTCTTTCGCGCTTGTCCAAGTTCATTCTGAAGATCATTCACGTTCTTACGCAGGATGTCTATCTCGTTCAGTATGGTAGTCATAAGTTTGCTCCAGTTCCTGTTTGCGTTGTTTATATTCAAACTTCGCATGTCTTTCAAGAGTTCTATCTACTGAACTCTTTCGCTTCTTATTGAAATTCTCTTTACGAACTTGCGCTCTTTGAAATGACATAATATTACGCCTTGTACATTTCCAAAACTGTGTTGTTAATTTTACTGATGACTTCTTCGATACCTTCAGCATCTGTGAAGACTAGTTGACTATACACCGTGTCTGATGCGATGTCAAGAACAAAACCATTGTTCGCCCTTTTGATCAGGAACTCTGCCTGAACTGGCGCGTTAGTTTTTACTTTCGCTTTGGGGGTTGTCTTTCGTGTGCGAGTCGTTGTTGATGATCTCGCAGTCGTGGTAGTTTTCGCAGTTGTTTTTTTCGCTGTTGCCATAGTATCTTATCTTATGAAATAATTTAAATGCTTTTTCACTGTATTCAAGTTTAAACAGTAAACCTAGTTGAGTTGCGAGTATTGCTAGTAGTGCATACTCGTTCATTGAGTGATCAAAGAACCCACCACTTTGCAAGAATGCGTTGACTGTTAAACCAGTTAATACACCTGCAACAAATAAAAAGAACACTATTCTATTCCTGTCTTTTATAGTGGTGAGATTATTTATCCAACAATGATTTCGTATATTTCTTTCCAGTTGTTAACGCGAGTAACACCTTCAGTCAGTTCAGCATCAACGTTATGGTGATGGTTAACCAATATTGCATCTAACCCAAATGCATTACCAAGGTTTGCGTTCTCAGGTTTATCTTCAACCCAATAACATTCAGTGTTAGCATATTCAATTAACGCACCATCTTTGTCAGCACCAGTGTCGAGATAGACGTACTTCTCAAACACAGTCTCACCAAACAACTCACGCAAATTCTTTGTCCGTAAGTGTTGAGCATACTGATCATTACTCAAACTGGTAATCGCATGGAACACATAACCATGTTCTTCGTGTAACTTCTTCACATACTTGATTGCGTCACGCAGAGGCGGTAACTTCCGAATCTGTGCGCTCTCGTTAAACATCCGAACCAAACGCTTTGCTTCTGGTTTTGCCATCGCATACCGTTCATGAATCTTGTACATGTCGAAACCGTCTTGACACATTTCGTAACCGTGTCGAGTCATCCAACCGTGGAAGGCATACTCCCAATCGAGGAGTACGCCATCACAATCGACTAGGATTGTTTTTTCTTTTGTAGCATATGTCATAATATTCCTTTTCAATTAAAGATAGTTCGCGCCAGTCCACTGAACGCGAGTATTGTCTAGATCAAAGATGTTGCCTCGCGCTTTGTTTCGTGCAGGAGCATTGTAACCTGCCGCCATGAGGATGTCACCTTTCTTAAATACTTTGTCATTGTCAGTCGCGACAATGAAACCCCAAGCAGTGCGGTTCTGAAGGACTTTGATGTATTTGCGACCTTCAGCGAACTCGATCTTATCTGCATATTCTTGCATCATCACTTTGTTGTGTTCGCTCAACTCACCTTTAGCAACACGGAAAGTCCAATCGTTGTAGTCAGCGATCATGCGGTCTTTGAGGTTTTGAATTGCTTCGTTCATAATTTTCTCTCTCTCTTATCAACTTACATAACCTATTATACAGAAAGTTACACAGTTGTCAACAGAAAAATGAAAAAAAGTTTGGCAATAATGATTTTAATTTTCTATCATAAAGTGAGATACGATAGCGATGGTTGATAGGTAAATCCAAAGTGTGTTGAATGCTACCAGTGTTGGGAGTAGTTTTTTCTCACTCGCCCAGATCAACATCGCCGATGTGACTAGTGAGATAACATAGAACCACCACACCTGAACTCCAAAGAGAAGTCCTGGCACAATGATGATCGCTTTCGCAATCCAAGAGATTGCTTCAACAATATTGTAGTTTGTCCAATACTCTTTTATGAACCACAAAGAATAAGTGTTTCTTATATTGTACCAACCGATGTGATTGTAAACTATAAGACACAGAATGCTACCGATAGCAAAACTCAGTAGCAATACATCAATCATTATTTTCTCCAGTTCATACTACAGTCCATCTTATGGGTTCCCTTCATCCCACATTCTGAACAAGGTTTCCCAAAGATGGTATTATAATTATCTGCATACTTTTTGTCGTCAGCACCAATACGTTTGCGAGAACCTTTACCGTTACCAACATCACCCATCAATGTTCTAGTCATTATTTTTCGCTTCCAATTCTTGTTTCAGTAATTTGTATTCTAACTTTGCCGCTTTTCTTTCTTTATGCTTTACGGATGCTCTGAGCAGTTTAAAGTAAGTCTTCCGCATCTTCTCTACAAGAGATTGATTCACACTCGTGTTCCTTCTTCTTTTTCTGGGGGAGTACATTCAAGTGACATTATTTCTTGGAGGAAGTTCAACATTAGCAGTCTACCCTGATCATTGGTATCACTACCATCAATTGTAGGTTCACTGAGAGTGAGCATAAGAGCGAGTAACATGTTACACATTATCTACGCATCCTAGCAATATCAGTTGCGTCTTCCTCACCAAGAACAGGAACTGCATTAGACTTATGCATAGTCGCAATTCCCTTGATCAAGTCACCAGTGTATTTATTCGACTCTTTCTTATCAGTATTACCCATTCCTGTGTCTACGCTCTTATACGCGCTCAGAGCGTCTAGTTTCTCCAACACTAGTGGGTCTATAGGCATGACGTAGTTTTTCTCTTCACGCACCTTACGCGCCGTCTTAGGGCGAGTGTCAAATGGATTGAACCGAATCTTCTCCATCTGAGCATCTTGTTCAGCGCGTTTGCGTCTTTGTATCTCACGTTCTTTCTTTGTCATAATATAAATCTCAATTTAGTGGTACACGCGGTTCGCTATGTCATCCTCAATAGAAAGATGATTCTCAAACATCTCATCTGGAATCTCAAGGAACTCTTTCGTGTCTGGTGAAAAGATGTACTCTACGTTTGGTTGGATATCACCTGCTTCATAACGATCTTTGATGTAGTCTAGAATTAGTTGCTGTTCTGAACTATCACCCTCTGTAAATTCATGCAAGTCATTGAAAAACTCATCTGCAAAAACGATTCTTTGGGAACTCATTCGTATCTCCTGTGGTTCGTCAGAGGTATTAATATTTATTCTCTGACGCATTACAATACGATGAAATCCCAAAAAAGTCAAGGCAATATTACCACCAACTTGTATCCGCATTAGGTTTGTTCGCACTATACAACATAGTGTCAAAGAACACATTACCGTTACGAAACTTTGGAGGAACAACAGGTTCGCCATCATTCTCAATCATAGCGGCAACCAATCTACGGTTCGCTACCATGTCAGCAATACGATCTTCAACATCACTATAGTTCATAAAACTCTTGATGTTCATATTATACACATCAATCATTTTTTTCAACACTTCAATATCATACTTCATAAGCAATCTCCTTAAATCCGTCTGCTTCTAAATCTGCAACCCAAAAATCACAGTGACCTTTGCGATTGTTGTCGTTCACACGAACTGCCCAATCGAGTGCTTCTGCTTCACCCACGAATGTCATGGTCTGCTCAAGAACCAAACCTTTCATCAAACCTTTGGTGAAGTGTGCATTGAATTTGTAAACTGGTAAAATCATAACAACTCTCCTTTTATCACATCACGATTTACTTTTGCTGTTGCTGTTAACTGAGCAAACGCATTCATATCAAGTTTAAAGAAGTCTTTAACAAAGACTAGCATGTCCATACATGCATCAGTCTTTGTATCTGCCCATGTGCGTGGGAACATGATCTTCTCGTTATTCATAGTCACAGTAACAACAAAACAATTCATAATTAATCTCTCTCTCAATTCAACAAAGACAGTATACTAAAAGGGGGCGAACTAGTCAACCCCCCTTTTACATTTTTTCGATTGTATTTTTCTATCAAGATTAAATTTCTTATGAGAAAAATTTATCGTACTCTTCATCTGTGTATGGCCACATGATCTATCTTCCTATGTGTTATTGCGTCTAATGTTGATCTGTATTTTGCTGATGCATCTAAGAGTGAGGTTTCCAATATCATTACAAGAATGAATGCTACTTTCACTTACCTACTGCATCCAACTCTTTTTGGAGTCGTTCTACATCTGCTAAAGTTCTCGCTCTAGATGCGATGTAACGATTGATCTCCGCATTCGCTTGTGCTTGTCTTGCTTGTTGCATTGCCCAGATCATTGATATAAAAAATCGCTTGACTGAATTAAATATTGCTTGCATCTTGTCTTAATCTCTCTTGAATAATTTTTACTATTTCCGCGTCATTGAGAAGGTGGTGCTTTTTTAGCGTCTCATATTCTTTACGGTATTCTGTATAGTAGAGAGTAACAAGAGCATCACGCATTCTTTTGGAACGCCCAATCCATCTAAACATAAAATTTTCCTTGTGGGAGTAAATTCGCTTCTGGTGTATTAGACCATCGTATAGTATTTATATTGCACCTGCACACTTCCTGGGCAATAGTATCATTATTGCCTTGACAACTGCTTGACAAGTGTGTAGTATTCGCGATGTCCTCGGTTGAAGGTTAGATTAGAACTTTTATAAATATCTTTATAGATTTTTCAGATAACACAGTAGAGAGTCATTATGTCAAAGTCATTCTCAGATTTAAGATCAGAGTCACTCATCACAGAAGGTGTCTATGACCCAGGCATCTTTAAAGCGTTCTTCCTCGCAGGAGGTCCTGGCAGTGGTAAGTCATTCGTGGTTAAGAAAACTGGTGCGCTACCATCAGGATTAAAAGTTGTCAACTCTGATGATGCTTTTGAAGCAGGGTTGAAGAAAGCAGGATTATCTATGAAGATGCCTGACTCAGAAACCGAAGCGCGTGATGAAGTTCGTGCAAGAGCAAAAGCAATCACAAAGCAACGTCAGTCTAATTATATAGATGGTCGTCTTGGTATGGTCATCGATGGTACTGGCAAAGACTACGACAAGATTGTAAAACAAGTTGCTATGTTGCGTGGTTTAGGTTATGATTGCTACATGATCTTTGTGGACACAACTCTTGATGTTGCTAAAGAGCGCAACATCAAGCGTGATCGCACAGTTCCAGAAGACATTGTAGTTGATTCTTGGAACGAAGTACAGGCAAACAAAGGTAAGTTACAATCATTGTTTGGTCGTAGACGTTTCATGATCGTTGACAATAGTAAGTACAACGAAGACGTTTTGTTGAAAGCATTCAAGCATGTGACCAACCACATCAAATCTCCAGTTAAGAATCCAGTTGCTCGTCAGTGGATTGAGAAAGAACTGGAAGCGCGTAAACGTTCATAAATATAACTACATACAATTATAAACCATGAGGGGGCGCAACGTCCCCTAATTTTCTTGAGGTGAACATGAAAGTAAAACTCGTATCGTACTCCCAACCTGCAGGTGAAATTGAAGGACTAGAAGATGTTCAAGATTTGGTTGCGTATTGTGCTAGGGTATCCAACCCATCAAATCAGATTAACTCTGAGACAAGTACCAAGTTGCTCAACTATCTTGCGAAGCATAAGCACTGGAGTCCCTTTGAAATGGTATCTGCTTGCTTAGAGATTGAAACTACTCGTGACATTGCTAGACAGATTCTACGTCACCGTAGTTTCTCATTCCAAGAATTCTCACAACGATATGCTGATCCAACACAAGACTTGAGTTTTGAACTGCGCGAAGCGAGACTACAAGATCAAAAGAATAGACAGAACTCCATTGAGGTTGAGGATGAACAACTTCATCAGCAGTGGGTTCAGAAACAGAAGGCAGTCATAAATACTGCTAGAGACGCTTACAAGTGGGCGGTTGATAATGGTATTGCGAAAGAGCAAGCGAGAGCAGTTCTCCCAGAAGGGAACACCGTATCTCGTATGTATATGAATGGTACTATCCGCAGTTGGATTCATTACATTGAACTGCGTGGTGCTAATGGTACACAGAAAGAGCATATTGAAATTGCGAAAGCGTGTGCAGAAGTGATTGCTAAAATATTCCCACTCGTAGAAGATGTATAAATACTAGTACGAACTAATTTTTCTAGGGGATAGAAATGGCAACAGTTAAAACAGATGGTACAGTTGTTCATCAAGATGGTGAACAGCGTGTAGGAATTATGCAAGAAACATCTCCAGTTCAAAATGAATTGGATGAAAACTCACCAGAGAGAGCGGCAAAGTTCCTAAACCCAGATTATCAAAATGTTAAAAAAACATTTGGAAATCTTCCTGCGGGTTGGAAGTATACAGACGACTATGAAGGTGTTAACTACGAATACATCAATGGTCGTAAGCACCCTAAGAATGCAGTGATCAAAGAGGGTCATACTGTATTGATTCTGAAGGAAGGGGATTTCCAAGGAATGCGTGGTGTTGTTTCTCGCGTACTGAGTTTTGAGAAGGGAAAAATTAGAGTACGAATTTTAAATGTAGGTCCTATGGCAGGTGAAAAAGTTATATTGGAAAACTTCAATGAGTATAACATTCTCACCAGAGCGGCAGGCATTGACCCTGAAGACTATTTGATTAGAGACTTGAAAAAGAAATAAAGACTAGGATTTATAATGATACGGGAATTATTTCCTCATCCCCTTTTTGAAAAGATTATTGACGAAGACTCAGGAATTGATAATAAAAAAATTATTAGTTCTATTGAGTCTTCTGTTAATAAAGGTGAACCCACTCCAAAAATATCATGGCAGTGTGATGTTATAACTTCTATCAGCAATCCAGATGTAAACAATAGGTTATTCCGCGAAGAAAATAATCTAGGTGAAATTGTAGATGGGTATGTGAGTGAATTTGGTTTGCAGATTGGACTACTTCAAGGAAACCAAAAACTTGAATGTAGAGAATGTTGGTATAATGTTTATCGTGAAGGTATGTGGCAGGAAAGACATAATCATTATGGATCATTTGTGTCAGCAGTATATTTTCCAACACACTCAACAATTCCATTAGACTTCTTCACACCCAACTCAATTCATCAGCAGATGGACCCACACCATCCAGTTATAAATTCTAAGTTTCATAAACCTGCAATCAGTGTGTATCCAGAAGCAGGAAAGTTAGTCATCTTTAGAAGTTACATGGAGCATGGTGTGCAGTATCAACCTTTGCCACCAAAATATGCAGAAACCCGCTTGTCAATTGCATTTAATTATGGTATAGTACCAAAGTAAATTGTAATGGAGTTATATTATGAATGTGTTCTACCTAGACTCAGACCCACTCAAGTGTGCGCAAGAGCATTGTGACAAACATGTTGTGAAGATGATCATTGAGTACGCGCAGTTAATGTCAACTGCGCACCGTATGCTCGATGGTGAAATGTATTTGGATAAGACTGCGAATGGTCGCAGTATCAAACGATGGTTGCACCCATCCCCTCACTTTGAACAGAAGTTCTACAAAGCATCACATGTAAATCATCCATCAGCGATTTGGGTTCGTCAATCCAAAGCGAACTATAAATGGATGTATGATATGTGGTTCCAACTCTGTCTTGAGTATACCCACCGCTACGGAAAGACACATGCCACGTTTACGAAACTTGCATCTGCTCTTTCTTTTACTCCTATAAATATTCCTGATGGTGAGTTCTTTGAACCACCACCTGCGATGCCTGACGACTGTAAAATTAAAGGTGACTCTATCGCGAGTTACAAAAAATACTATATACAGGAAAAGACGTACTTTGCGAAATGGACAAAGCGTAGCATTCCAGAATGGTTTAATATGAAGGTACAATATGCCTAACTACACATTTAGAAACAAAGACACTGGAGAAGTGTTTGAACAGTTTCTCAAAATTTCCCAACTCGATGAGTACAAGGAATCCAATCCCCATCTTGAAACTATTGTTGGTGCGCCTGCAATTTCTGGGGGTGTTTCTTTGCGAGACAAACGTCCTGATGGATTCAAGGAAGTGATGTCTCGTATTGCAGAAGCGAACCCAACATCACAAGTCGCATCAGACTATGGTAGGAAATCTACTAACCAAATCAAAACTGAACAAATTATTAGTAAGCATCGCAAGTTGCAAAGTGAGAAAAAATAATGAGTGAAATATTAAAAGACTTTAAAAAATGGTTGAATCGAAATAAACAAGACGATCAACAAAAAATTAAATTTGTATCTACGGTTGAAGGTTTAGAGTCGTGGTGTCCGATTGTTCCTGCGAAGAAATATGTACCTCAATGGTTTAAGGAACAACCTGCACTAGAAGAAGATGATTTCCCAAGCAGTATTGGACAGAGAATTTCGCGGGGAGAACTTCCGTCTGGTTGTCCTATGTCATTCCAAACAAGAACAAATCGAACTATTAAGAAATGTCCAGGACTCCAAGATGTTATGACTTCTGGGTTCATTCTTCCATTTTGGGGTGCGGCAGTTGCGGAAGTTGACAGGAAAGGAGAGAATGTATTTTTTCAAACATCAACATATTCAAGTGGTTATGGTAGTCTGTCCGATCCAGAGTTGACAGGTGTTAATACTGAAGGTATGGGTGGCGCAGATTTTGTTAAATTGCAAATGGCAAGAGAAGAAGAAATTAAAAGTTATCTGCAACAAAATCTTAGAGGTGAGGAAAGTGCTGATCTAAAAACTTTGATGAAACTTTCATCAGAGAAAGAGCAGTTCGGTCAATTCTCAATCCACCATTCAAATCAGTATAAGAGAATGCTTCAAGAGTTCCCAGAAGACTGGGCGCAACCAATATGTAAACTCCATAATGTTTGGAGATTTTATACTCCGCCTGGGTATTCTATGATGGTAACTAATCCAGACTATCATTTTAATCCTGCTCCTATCAGAACTTTGTATGGATTACTCGATACTGATAATTATCATGTGATGAATATTTTCTTTTTTGTTATGGCGAAGCAATGTCAATTTGAACTACCTTACGGAACTCCTATGGCACACTTGAATGTGTATAAGCGTACAGACTTACCATATGAAGTTCGTAGTGCTACCCCCGATGAGTTGAGAGAAAACAGAATCGTGTATAATTTCACAACTTCTAACTGGGGGTCTGCTCATAACTATCGCAAAATTCCACAGATGAAAGAGAATCTCAAAAAAACTACTAAGGGAGAAAATAATACAGATATCATTAAATGATGAAGTGATGATTGCTAAATGATGTTCCATTAACTAACAACCAAAAAGGAGCATTTAATGGCACGAAGCAAGAAGCAAGATGTTCGCGCTACACTAGATGTTGATCTTCATATTAGAAGAGATATTAAACCAAAGACTGACAACCAAATGAAAGTTTGGGAATCGTTTAAGGAAGATCAGAATATTCTGATTCATGGTGTTGCAGGAACAGGTAAATCATTTATCTTGCTGTACCTTGCATTGAGGGAAATGTTAAATCCACGTTCCTCAATTGATAGGGTATATGTCGTTAGATCAATCGTACCTACAAGAGACATCGGTTTCTTGCCAGGCGACTTAGAGGATAAAATATCTGTATACTCAGAACCATATCGTGCAATAGTTGCAGAACTATTTCCTGATGTGGAGAATGCATTTGATATGTTGCAACTTCAACAGAAGATGTTGTTTGTTCCAACTTCATACATTCGTGGTTTGACTATTCGCAATGCAACCGTCATTGTTGATGAATCTCAGAACTTAACATTCCACGAATTGGATAGTATCATCACTCGTATTGGTGAGAATTCCAAGATCATGTTCGCAGGTGACTATCGTCAATCCGATTTGAATCGCGAATCAGAGAAAGCAGGGTTAAAGAGGTTCATGAGAATCTTGGATGCAATGAAAGACTTTGATTTGGTAGAGATGGGTATTGATGATATTGTCAGAAGCGGATTAGTCAGAAACTATCTCATCGAAAAATCTAAACTAGAAGAATGTGAGAATTTCGATGAACAAAACAAAAGATTAAGGAGTTAACTTAAATGCGTCTATCTAAAAACTTTACTCTTGCTGAGTTCACCAAGTCTCAGACTGCAGAACGTAAGGGTATTGACAACACACCAAATGATGAACATCTAGAAGCGGCGAAAGCGTTGTTTGAAAATGTTGTTCAACCAGTTCGCGATCATTTCGGTCCTACCGTACTAAACTCTGGTTATCGAGGTCCTGAACTGAACGAAGCAGTTGGTGGTTCTTCTAAGTCTCAGCACTGTAAAGGTGAAGCGGCAGACATCGAATGTCCTGGCGTACCTAATGCAGAAGTTGCGGCATGGATTGAAGAGAATCTAGATTTCGATCAGTTGATTCTTGAGTTCTACACGCCAGGCATTCCTGACTCTGGTTGGGTTCATGTTTCTTACAAAGCAGATGGCAGTAATCGTAAGTCTGTCTTGACAGCGATGCGAGAAGATGGTAAAACTGTATATAAGAATGGATTAGTAACAGAGTAATATAAATTTATGTTTCATCATGTATCAACTGAGATTGATGAACTTGAATCCGTCAGCGAGAATGGTAAGCGTTTTTACCTGACTCCTGACGGAAATAAGTATCCCTCAGTAACAACAGTAACATCTCTCTACACCATGAAAGCAATCATGGAATGGCGCAAGCGTGTCGGTGAAGAGCAAGCAAATAAAATTTCTGGTCAAGCATCAAACCGTGGTACTCGCGTACACTTGATGTGTGAAGACTATCTCAACAACGAAGAATATATCAATAAGAAGGTGATGCCGAATCATAAAGAAATGTTTCGTAGCATCCAACCTTACCTTGATCGTATAAATAATATTCACACGTTAGAGGGGTCACTATACTCACATCATCTTAGAGTCGCAGGGAGAGTAGACTGTATTGGTGAATATGATGGTAAACTTGCTATCATTGATTTCAAAACTGCAAACCGCAGAAAAGACAAAGACAAGATCAAAAACTACTTCATGCAAGCATCTGCTTATGCAGTAATGTTTGAAGAGCGCACTGGTATCCCTGTTCAGAAACTCGTGATCATCGGTGCGGTTGAAGGTGACGATCCATTTGTCTATGAAGAAGATCGTGACAACTACATTGATGACTTTATAGGATTACGCGCAGACTACATGGCAAAATACAAAATTTAGTATTGACATCTTCCCTCCCTTAGACTATACTTTAAACATCCTAAAAAGAGAAAGGTCTAACATGAAGAAGTTTCTACTAGTAGCACTGTGCGTACTCGCACCAGTTGTAGCGCATGGTAAGTCACTGAATGGTGGTGATGTCACAGATAAAGAAATCACCTGTCTAGCAAAAAATATCTACATGGAAGCGAGGGGAGAATCTCTCGCAGGTCAAATCGCGGTTGGTCTAGTTACACTCAATCGCGTATACGATAAACGATTCCCTAACACCATCTGCGGTGTTGTCTTCCAAGCGAAAAAAGATAAAAAGGGGAATCCCATTCGACACAAGTGTCAGTTCTCTTGGTACTGTGATGGTAAGTCTGACAAAATTTATAACTGGAAACAGTTTGCTCGTTGCAAAGAAATTGCAATGCGAGTTGTTGCAGGTATGTACTCAGGTATGGTTGAAGGTGCTACCTACTATCATGCAACTTACGTCAAACCAAACTGGGCATTGGAGTATCGTCAAGTAACTCAGATTGACGATCACATCTTCTACTACAGAGATTAATATGGAAGTTATTCAACTCTTTCCTACAGAAATTTATCAATTCAATATACCTGAAAATATCATTGATGGTGCTAGGGCAGAGTTGGATAACTACTATAAAAAAACTCTTGACAAAAGTTACAGTACCGCGTATTATACAAACTATGATGTTCAAGATCAATTGATCGTTGGTGAGTTCACTAAAAATATTCATCAACTAATTGAAATTAGTTCACATAAACTTTTCAAAGAAAGATATACCATAACCCATAGTTGGTCTAACTATACACCAAAGCATGTAACACATTCATTACATCGTCATGGTAATTCCAATGGGGGTTCTGCTATTGTGTACTTTGATAATATTGGTCAGACTAATTTTCTCGATCCAAGAGAACAAGTTTATAACTTTGAACCATTTCAATCGAAAGCAGAAAAGGGAAAGTGTGTCATCTTTCCTTCTTGGTTGATGCATGAAGTTCCACATCATAATGAAGATACACTTAGGGTAACTATGGCATTCAATATGCTAAGAAATAGGATTAGAGATGAATTCAAATAATATTATGACCCCAACAGAATTTGCAGAAGTCATTGAAGAAATTGTATGGATGAAAGATGTTTCTTACTTTGATGCTGTTCTGATTTATTGTGAAGACAATGAACTTGATCCAGAAGATTGCAAACCTCTTATCAGTAGACCACTGAAAGAAAAAATTGAAATCGATGCTCAAGAAATGAATCTACTACCAAAGACAAGTACAAGTCAATTACCAGTATGAGAATGCCTAACGTGGAAGCGTATCAAGTTTACAAAGCATACATCGCATTCAAACTACATTTCACAAAAGATGATTACGACATAACACAAACCAAAGGTGCAGTCACTGCAACTCGTGAATCTTTTCTGAAGCGTAAAGATGTACATATCTTTCGTAAACTATCAGACAATCTAAAAGATGATGATGTGATTCGATTCTTTATTTCTAATTTGAGTAAAGGTGATCGATGGGGTGGGATGTTCTCTTACGAAGAAGCGATGGAAGAGTTCCATGTGTGGAAGGGTAAGATTCAACGTCTGACTAAATTATTCAAAGATGATCTTGACATCATCTGTAACGAATTAGTAGAAGAGGAAGAAGACATTTTCGACAAAGCATATATTGTTCGTAAGGGTCAACATCCACTTCTTCTAAAAATCCATGCTAGTAAAGCAATCAATATCGAAACTATGGTGATATTGAATGTGCTTACAGGATACCACAAGTATTGGAGTAAGTATCTAGCAGAGGATATCTATTGGAATGCAGAAGGTAGACGCATCAGCAAATACCAACCATTCCTAAGTTTTGACGTAGACAAAATGAAAACCATCTACGAATCGCGCAAGGCGGAGTACGACAGTACTCAACTGTAACTATTGCCACACATTCTTATTGACAATATGAGTTTTTGTGGTATACTAAATACTCATATATTATGAATATTGTGGACAAGAAAATATACACTTATACAACTATACGAAAGGATACAATTATATGTCTCTATCTCAACTCAAAAAGTCGTCTGGTAACCTCAACCGTCTACTCCAAGAAGTAGAAAAGATCGACAAACCTCAATCAAATAACGGTCAAGATGATCGCTTCTGGCGTGCTGAAACAGACAAGTCAGGTAACGGTTATGCTGTTATTCGTTTCCTTCCTGAGTGTGAAGGTGAAGACCTACCTTGGGTACGTCTCTTCTCTCACGGTTTCCAAGGTCCTACAGGTAAGTGGTACATTGAGAACTCTCTCACCACACTAAACCAAAAAGACCCTGTTGCTGAGTATAACTCTATGTTGTGGAACTCTGGTTCTGAAGCGAACAAAGAGATTGCTCGTAAGCAGAAGCGCCGACTCACTTACATCTCAAACATCTTGGTTGTCAAAGACCCTGCTAATCCACAGAACGAAGGAAAGGTATTCCTGTTCAAGTTTGGTAAGAAAATCTTTGATAAACTCATGGATCAGATGAAACCTGCGTTTGAAGATGAAAGTCCAATCAATCCATTTGATCCTTGGAATGGTTGTAACTTCAAACTGAAGATTCGTAAGGTGGAAGGTTATACCAACTACGACAAGTCTGAGTTTGAATCTCCTTCAGCATTGTTTGAAGGTGATGATGACAAGATTGAATCACTGTGGAAAACACAGTACTCACTTGCAGACTTTACTGCACCATCTAACTTCAAGTCATTTGAAGAACTTCAAGCGAAGTTGAACATGGTTCTTGATTCAAGTGCGGTACAGACTGTTCAGTCTAAACCAAATCCAACAACGGTATCTGCTCCAGAACCTACTCCTGCTCCTACAGCAGAAGAGATTTTTAAGGAACCAGAACCAGTTGCTGAAACAGTGTCTGTCTCTGCAGACGAAGACGATGATGCAATCTCGTACTTTGCTAAATTAGCAGAAGAAGACTAATAACTACAATGCCACTGTAGCGAAGGGGGAAAGAAATTTCCCCCTTTTTTTATATTTAAAGAAACTGTAACAGTTACCGATTATAAATAGTTCGTGTGTAAAAATTAATCATTAGGGGAATTCCAAAATGAAGAGGGTACTTCTAGCGTCTCTCTTTATTATGACTACATCCTTTGCGTTTGGTGCTGATCCAATCGTAACTGACTCGACAAGTAACAGTACGGTAACTACTACTGGTAAAACTGAAACTACAGTGAAGTCGCCACCTCCATCTGCGATATCACCATCCATAAACTCAAGCAATACAGACTTATGTACAGTCGGTGTTTCTGGTGCAGTACAAACACAGATACTTGGTATATCTGGTGGAGCAACTGTGCGTGACATGAATTGTGAGCGTTTAAAACTTTCTAAGACTCTCTACGATATGGGCATGAAGGTTGCCGCCGTCTCAGTGATGTGTGGTGACCCTCGTGTCTTTTCTGCTATGGAGATGGCAGGAACTCCTTGTCCATTTGAGGGAAAGATTGGACAGGAAGCAAAAGAACTCTGGGATCAATATCCTGAGTTGAAACCTACTGAGATCGAACAGGAAGGAAGACGCAATGACACTGGCAAGGGTTTCCTTGGTGGTCTTGGTGTTGCAGGTCTGCTTATTCTCTTACTCTAATGTAAGTGCTAGTGAAGTAGATACGACACCTGTGTTGGTAGCACCACCGCCACCAACACCTGCTCCTGCATCGAGTGAGACATCACCAAACCTAATCAATAACAATAACTGGAACGGTGCTACTTACGGTGCTGATCCAGGCGGTTGTTGTGCGTCTATTTCTGGTAGTGGTGCGTTGTACGACACAACCACTGATACTATCATGTTTTCGTATGGACAAGATATTCTCACACAGACTATCGCAATCAATCAAGCATTAAAACAAAGTGGTGTAGAAGTTGATGGATATAATTATGGATGGACATGGAGAACTATCAGTAATAATGGTAGAGGTGGGGATACCTTACAGTTTGAAGTGACTGTGAAAGATGCGTCTGGTAATGAGGTTGAACGATACGTCTACGATTATAGTAGTGCAAACCATATGATGAATTTTTGGTATACTGAATCTGGAACAGAAACGTTTGCGCAAAGTTATCTCGATCCGCAAAACATTTCATTGAGTATCATAGGAAAAGACGGTGGATTCTGGGCAGGGTACTACGGTCCTGAAGTTAGAGATGTTTCTCTTACTCTAAACTACTCAGCAAATCCATGTGCCGCTGACCCACTATATGATCCATCATGTTCTGGTTATGCTGAAGCGTATGCACAACAACAATATGATTTGTCATGTCAAGCAGACCCAATGTATGATTCTGGTTGCCCAGGATATCAACAAGCATATTACAACCAACAGTGTTCATATGATCCACTTTACGACTCAGGGTGTCCAAACTATGCACAAGCATACTACGATCAACAATGTTCAATCGATCCACTTTATGACTCAGGATGTACTGGATATGCAGAAGCGTATTTTGATCAGCAATGCTCGATTGACCCTTTCTATGATACAACTTGCGATGGATATGCGCAAGCATACTATGACCAACAGTGTGGATTGGATGCACTCTATGACAGAGGGTGTTCTGGATATGGTGAAGCATACGCACAGAAGTATATCTTAAATGAAGACACGACTAGTACGGAGACGCAAGTTTCTGAGACACAGACGGAGAGTAGTCCGATCTCTAGTGCAGAAGAAATTGCACAAGTCTCAGTCACAGGAGACGCAACGGTAGATTCGATTTTAAGGGAAACAGCAAATGTATCTACTCCAACTGTTGTTATGGAAGTGGCATCAGTTGAGAGTTCAACGACTGAAGAACCGACTACGGAAGAACAAACCACAGAGGAGACGGTAAATGAAGAAACCGTATCAGAGTCCAGTGGTGATGTGGAAGAGTCAATGGATTCAACAGGGAACGAAGAAAGTTCTGAATCAACAGACTCAGCAAGCGAAGACAGTTCCGAATCTGATAGCGAAGGGGATTCTGAATCCTCAAAGCAGGATAGCAAATCAGATAAGAAGAAAAAACTCGTAGCGGCGAGAGCGAAGTCTCTTGCTGAGAAAATGTCCGATGCCGCATCACTAGAAGCACAGCAAGCAGTACAAGCACAAGTTTTAGCATTGATCGCTTACGTTCCAAACTTTGCTACATATGGGGGTAGCATCAATGGTGGTTACTATGCTGATGCGCAAGGATATCCAGACGCACAAGTTCCAGAATCTCGTAGGGGTTTGCGTAATGGATTGGCACAACAATTACTACACGAAAAAATGGTGGATATGCAATATGAAAACCTTACTGATAAGTAGTTTATTCATACTACTTTCTGGTTGTTCAGCGATTCCTAGTTTCTGGGATGATAATGAAAGTATGCTTGCAGTAGAAGTAAGATATGCAGTAGATAAACTTGAATGTGATAAAAATCAAGAACCTCAAGTACTACTGATCAACAGTAGACTCAGACGCTTTGAGTTATACTCAGAGTCTCGTGGTTCTGATGATATTAGAGAAATGCAAGCATTGATGAGACAGACGGTTGATGGTCTAGTCAAGGATAAATCAAATAACGAAATATTCTGTAAGATGAAGAAAAGAATTTTAGTTAAACAATCAGCAGACATTGCTGATGCGGTAATGGGTAGATACTAATGGATACGATTAATGAACTAATGAAGTTTGCACAAGAGTGTGATGAACCAGAACTCGCTAACATTGCAAACATGGCACTGGAAGTTTCAGATGCAGTTTCTCAGGGAATTATGACAAAGGAACAAGGTCAAGAAATTTTAACAGATTTGATTCGCACAGAACAAATCGAAGAACTTTCTAGTGATGTTCAACTGAAAGGTGCTTTGATCACTGGTGTGATGGCACTATCATCGGTATTGTAATATGTCAAAAGAATGGTATCTTATAGCAATTAATCCTTGGTATAAAACATTCTTCAACCCCAAAACTGGGGAAACTAAACACGTTAAATACAAATAGGAGTCTACAGTGGCAGAAGTAGAATTTGGTGGAGTAAAGTTCACTGGTGGAAAAATGTTTGCACTCATTACTGCACTATCTACTTTAGGTGGTGCGACATGGGGTGGTTTTGAAGTCTACAAGGACTACATGGATATGAAAGAAATCATCGCAAACATCGACACAACAGAAATTGCAAATCGTCAGCAACAGATTGAAATCAAACTTGATGAAGCGATTGAATATACTCGTGATATCAAGCAAGGATTGCGCGATGACATTCTTGCAATCGAGAAGCAAGCAGACCGTGTTGAAGATATGGTTCGTGAATCTGAAGAGCGTGTTCGTCAGCAGATTCAAATTGCAGAAGGACGATTTGAGAATAAGCGCGATGGACTACAGAACGATTACGATCAAGCGAAAGATAAATTGCAATCGGATACTAAACGTGATTTGAAAGACTTAGAGGATCGCCTCAACAAGAAACTGCAAAGAGCGTTGGACAATCCTCTAGCGAATTAAATACCAATTTGATCTAGTAGTTTAAAACCTGTACCACTAGCGATGATACAAACGATACTCTTCTGCTTATTCAGAACTAAGAAAGTCCAAGTTTGAGTTTCATGGTTCAACCACAATGAGTGGAAGAGATCGTCACCCAAGTAATTCTTGGATGGTGACATCCAAGTAATCTTTTCTTCATACTTATTGTTCATACCATTGATGATGTTCTGCGCATCACCACAAGTCATTGGTAGTTGTTGTTCTTGTCCAAATGCGAATCCTGATAGGAATGCAGTTGACCAAACCAGTATAATAGCATATACTGTGTTCTTCATTTTATGCTCCTGCAGGAATCAAGGAAGCGTTATCCATTCCTGTGTTTGCTTTGATGGATGGTCTGACAGGCATCACGTTAGTTGCATTGTTTGTGTTGCTCGCTTGGTTAACGACAACTGGTGCAACCACTGGTGCGGCACTCGCTTGGCCAGATAATGTAGTATTCGTAGTCTGCGCTCCAATAAACGCTTGGTTAGTACTATCAGCAGAACCGACATTTCCTAAACGGAGAATGGATGCAATAGCAGGTAGAATGTCTGCACCATTTACATCATCAATCGGTTCAATTGAATTTGCTAAATCTTCAAAGATTGGTTCTACCTTATCTGCAAACAATCCAAGTGCTTCAATCGCTTGTTGAGTAGTTGAACCATCTTCACTTCCAAATGCAGAAATGGATTGAGTAATTGCAGAAAGACCCCTACCTGCAAGTGCTAACTCTTCACCTCTGTCAGCGAACTTCAGAATGTCATCGATAGGACCTCCGAAGATACTTTGAACAAATGATCCTACTGCTTCACCAATTGCACCAGTGATTCCTTCACCAGTTAGTGCATCAAGTCCTTTACCTAGTGCTTGAATACCCAACCCTGCTTCTGCTAGATTTTCACCGTTAATTTCTTCAAATGTCTTGAGTTGGGTTGCAAGATCACTTAATGCACTCTCACCAACAAAACTAGCAATCACACCTTTAGCAACAAAACCAAAGGATAGTGCTTCATCAAGTTTTTCAAATGCACGAAGGATTTTATCGAAGTTCTCTTCATCAATCTCAGTTTCGGAAATGGTTTTTAACTGTTTAGACAAGTCGGTGAGAGCATTACTACCGATGAAGTTTGCTAGTATGGATTTAGCGATAAACCCTGCACTCATTGCTTCATCTAGTTTGGTGAATCCATTTAGAATCTTATCGAAGTTTTCCTCATCGATATAAGTCTCTGATATGGTTTTTAATTGATCAGATAAATCTGTGAATGATTTCTTACCAACAAAGTTTGCAAGAATACCTTTAGCGATGAACCCAAGACTAAGTGCTTCATCCATCATTTGGAAACCTTGCTTCACAGTATCAAGGTTATTCAAATCTAGTTTCATATCAGATGCGTACTTGATTTGATCTGCGAACCCTATCAAGAAATCATCCTTAACGAAGTTTGCAAGAACACCACCAACTGCAAATGGAAGTGCGGCAGTACCAATACCACCAAGTGCTAAACCAAAACCTGCTAGATTCTTGTAGTCGAAATCGTCAGCAACATCGCTGATGTATGTAAACGCATCACCCAAGTCTCTGAGGATGCCAGGCACTCGATCCAACCCTTTGGTTGCAAGATCAATACCTAAACCTGCAAGTGCAATACCACCACCAACACCAAGGGCGCCCATACCTGCACCACCCAAAGCACCACCAAGACCACCCAGTAATCCACCTAGACCACCACCGCCTCCACCAGACGCATTCATTGCAGACTGTTGACGTTGTAATTCGGTTTCCGCTTCACCAGTTCCTTCACGAATATTTTCTTGCGCTTGCATCTGCGCAATCTGATTCGTCTCAAAAAGATTGTCTAGGATTGAATTGGTTTCTAGGGTAGCGAATGCAGTGTCAAGAGTATTTTTCTCGATCTCTGTAGAGATGCTCTTGATTTCTTCATTCAGACCTGCATTAAGCAATTGACCTTCAGTCTGGTCAGCATTCAGTTGCTCAATTACACCTCTAAGAGAATCGATACTCATTTAACTTACCTTACTTCTTCTTGTTAGCAATAGCATCCGCGCCGAAGAAGGCAGATACTAATACTGCAATCGATGCGAAATATGTTGGGGCGATATCAGCAATCAATTCTGATGCCTTTTCCATACCAAATGCAGATGTGATTGCAATACCTATTGGATATACTAAAAGACCGATTAAGGAGAACCATGCCATCTTGCGAATAGCGTCCCTTTGTGCATCTTTGTCTTCCAACTCTTTTCTCTTAAATTCCAAATGCATCTCCATTTCTTCTTTGGAGATGTGACCGTCACCATTTGCATCTGCGCCTTCTAGTGCATCAGCATCTATTGTTTTAACTTC
>Ga0209654_1000874_pt1 | contig 26823 bp, 25 predicted proteins | sample SaaInl1SG_22_DNA_FD_184646 | JGI IMG/M metagenome (GOLD analysis project Ga0209654, IMG submission 184646) | Marine microbial communities from expanding oxygen minimum zones in the Saanich Inlet - ESP_161SG_22_DNA (SPAdes) (version 2) | ecosystem: Environmental > Aquatic > Marine > Intertidal... | reverse complement strand
TTGCAAAATCATCGAGCAACTTACACATGCGATTGCATCAAATGTGGGCTAGCACAATACTACGATTTCCGGCGCCTGAATCGAAGATGTCCTTAAATATCAGATCCACGGGGTTGGCTGGCGATTGATATTCATAGGCACCGAAGTATAGGAAGAATACAGGGCCTGTTGAGGTTAAATTTCCTGACTGATCCTGCTAACTGAACTAGAGAATTTGGCAATATACCCGCCTGCAGGCCTGAAAAATTGCTCGCTGAGTTGATCGAGCAATTCATATCGCCCATTCCTGAACGAGAGCCCATGCCATGGTTTTTTCAGTGGCGTCGTTGCTGATGTGGGGTTTGGAATTCGCTTACTGCGAAAAGAGACAGCGTGGCAGGTGGCGCCCTGGTTGGGGGCACCAAGAGGGGCCGGGCAGGGGCTTCCTGTTCCTTCTCGCGAAGATAAGCCAGGATTCTGTCGATGATGTCCTGATCTTCAATGCAAGCGATGACTTTCAACGACCCGCCACAGCGACCGCAGATCACAATATCGACGAAAAAAAACGCGTTTCAGGCGCTGGGCCCAGGTCATCGCCGCGTGATGCTCAGCATGTGAAGCTACTTCCTTGTTGGGGAGGCGCTTCGCACGTTTGCCTCGCTTTGCCGGCGTAACCAGCCCGCGCCAGCGATGATTTGGAGCGAGCACCCCATGATAGCGGGTTAGATTGACGCGGGGCTTGGGGACCAGTACCGCCAATCGTGCGATGAAATCCAACGGTTCGAAAGCTACCTGTATTGTCCCATCCCGGTAGGGCGTCTTCAGGGTATCGAGAACCTTGCCGGGGCTGACCATTTCTCCAATACGCTTTTTTACCACCATAAATCGGAGCTTTATCACAGCATTCTTGATTACTTGGCAACATCGTGTGGCTCTATGTCTCGCTGACATAACGCCATCACACTGCAGGTAAAGCGAACATATCCGTAATAGCTTCAATTGTTTGGGACGGTGTTTCTTATAGCGTTGCTTTCATTGCAGTCTGAGAGGATGCTGGGGACCTGCGGATGCCACCGATTCAGTTACGATGGTATCCCGCTAATGAGTCACCGGCGCCCACAAGCCGTGCCAGTACATTCGCAAGTCGGCGTGATGTTCGCCATGATTGTGCTTACCTGCGCGTCGGTCAGACGACCCCGTTTAACGCTGATCGTGTAGTTTTTGGCGATTTTTTCAATCCCCGCCTTGACCGCATCGTCGGACATGTCGAGCAGCGTTACCGCGATACCTGCTTGGGCGAAACACATAGCAATACCTCCGCCCATTGTGCTAATCATTTGGTTTTGGCTCCGGTTTCAGGCCACACCCAAAAAAATGGCAGCCAAGCTCACCATTGTCGATGCTAAAACCGGTGGGCCGCTGAGCTTAGGTCAGCCCATTATTCGCTATGTGGCGTACATTATTTGCACTTTGCCGTTGTGCCTTTGTTATATTTGGATAGCCATTGATAAGCGTAAACAGGGTTGGCACGACAAGTTGGCTAATACTGTGGTCATTCGAAATACCATGAACGAACCAGTGGTATTTGATGAGATGCGCGGTGAGTAATTGCTGCGCCCATCACTTGGAACGACTCGCCAGAAAACTCAGGGTTACCCAACATGTTTCTCGTACCGACTTATTGCTGCGAGACACATATCAATGAGCAGAGGGGTCAATTCCTGCGCTTCTATCGATCCTTTTCGGGTATGGACCCATCCCAAATAGGTAAAACTTCGGGCGAGCATAAAAAGAGGCAGATTATCCAGATCGTTTTCAGACAGCGGCCTCTTTTCTTGATAAGCATCAATTAAAGCTGATTTTGCCAACTCAAAGTTGGGGTCGTCCTGAATAAAATACAGTGCCGTCGCGATATCAAATAGGTACCAACCAAATCCCGCGTCATCAAAATCGATGATCCGAATTTGATCGTCCTCTAACAGGATGTTTTCCGGTACTAAATCAGCATGGATCATGCCGAAATGGGAGGGTGCTTGGGGCATCTGAGCGAGCTGTCGGGCTGCCGATTCTCTCGCCCACTTAATCCGATCGCGCTGCTCATGCGATAAAGCTTCTAACTCCCAAAAGCGACCCCAAAATGGTGACTCTCCTACAAGGCCATCAAGGTCCCAGGAGTGCCTGACAAAATTCGGCGGCGGACACCACGAGCTGCTGTGAATGTGCAGACGCGCCATGGCTTTTCCAACAACGGCATAGACATGTGAAATGTGCGCCGTATTTTCGCCTAGTCCATCTTCAACAGATCCTAATTGCTCTCCGTCAATCCAGTGCAACAGATCGACCTGTCGTGGAATTGCTAAATGCTCATGGGCCACCAAGCTAAAAATTTCTGATCCGTTATACGGCAGAAATTCCGGTACATGCATTCCCGCATCGCGTAAAGCTTGCATCCATACAAACTCGGATTGGAGCGCCTGGTTACTGTGATACCCAATACGATGCACTCGCACGGCAAATTTTCGATCATCTTCGTTCAGCAGTTTGTAAACTGCATTTTCCCGGTGCTTTATGAGTGTCAGTGATTTCGGGCGTAATCCCCACGTTTCCGAGGCTCTTAGCGCAACGTCACTGAGAATGGATAAGCTATTTTCAGCGACGCTGGCGGTATCTTCGCTTGTCATTACGCGTATCCCTCACGTTCGATTTGCGTCAGCACGTCATCCAGGGTCTCCAAAAGCTGATCGCTATTTTGCGTGGAGAACACAATGGGCGGCCGAATCTTTAGAATATTATCGAAGCGTCCAATCTTACTAATCAGCACGCGGCGATCTTTCATCATATTGACGATTTTTGACGCTGCTCGGGTTGCTGGCTGCTTTGAATGTCGATCGTTCACCAGTTCGGCACCAATAAATAGACCGGGACCGCGAATGTCCCCCAAAATTTCATGTCGTTTTTGAAGCTCGCGCAACCCTTTTCGCAAATAAGCGCCTACCCCTCGGGCGTTGGCAACCAACTGTTCCTCTTCAATAACGTTTAATACAGTCTGGGCAACTGCGCACGACACGGGATTGCCGCCAAAGGTATTAAAGTACATAACATCTTTTCGAAAACTGTTTACCAGTTCTGGCGACAAAACCACCCCGGCGACTGGGTGCCCATTACCCATGGGCTTGCCCATGGTTACTATATCGGGGGTTACCCCTGCGTATTCGTAGCCCCACATTTTTCCGGTGCGACCGAAACCTGACTGCACCTCATCAAAGATCACATACCCGCCGCGTGCACGAACCCTATCAGCAACGCCTTGTAGATAGCCAGCTGGTGGTACAGGCACGCCCTCATTCGCAAAAATGGGACAAAGTACAATACCTGCAAGACCTATTCCGCGTTCTTCAAAGTCATCGATTACCGAGTCAATCGACGCGAGGTAATGGGCGCAGAGTTCATCCGCATTGCCTGTGACTGATGGCCGATAAGTGTCAGGGAATGGCACCGATTGGACATTGACACCCGGAGATTGGCCATTATTGAAGAGTGTCGCTAACTCATCGACGGCGGCCGTATTACCGTGATACGTCTCGTCGGTGCAAATAATGCCCATCGAGCCAGTCGCATGTCGAGCAAGTCGTAGTGCCAGATCGTTGGCTTCACTCCCCGTACAGGTAAACATAACTGAAGACAGCGATGAGCTCATGGTACTTGTTAGATGCTCGGCATAGGCCAAAATCGACTCATGCAAATAGCGCGTGTGAATATTAAGCGTGGACGCCTGCTTTATTAGCGCTGCAACGACCTTGGGGTGACAGTGCCCCACGTTAGGAACGTTGTTGTATACATCCAGATATTGGTTGCCTTGCGCGTCGTAAAGATGAACGCCTTCACCTCGCACTAAGTGGAGTGGCGTATCATAAAACAGCGGCGCATTCTTTCCAAGGAGCTTTTCTCTGCGCTCCAGCAATCCGGCGATTGCCTCGCTTGGTTTGATACTTGCTTCCTGCTCGATCAACCTTGGCCCCTCTCTTCATAAAAAGCGCGAAGTACTACTGGGCTCTCGGGTAGGGTTGAGCCGCCGTCAACAATGATGGTCTGGCCGGTGATGTAAGATGCTTGATCACTGGCTAGAAACAGCATGGTGTAGGCAATGTCTTCTGGAACACCTATTTTGCCAGCTGGTATTAGGGAGGCCATCTCTTTTAGCTCTTCCTCATCGGCGAGCAAGCCCATTGCTTGGGTCATGATATAGCCCGGCTCTACACCGTTGACGGTGATATTTTCGCGCGCCAACTCAAGGGCCGCGGTACGGATAAATGCGTTCATACCCCCTTTTGAGGCCGCGTAATTGGAAGTGCCCGGCATGGCAACCGTCGGCCCCGTCACCGATGAGGTGAAAATTATCCGTCCGCCACCTTGCTTTCTAAAATATGGCAGGGCTGCCTGAGTCAGCCAGAACCCCGCCTTCATATTGACCGACAGCGTTTCGTCGAGCACCGAGTCCGGCATTTCCTCCACACTGTGGATTGGGAAGATTGCTGCGTTATGAATAACGATGTCCACTTGATTCCAGCGCTGTGCCGTTGTGGCTACCACCCGCTCTACCTCTGTGCGCTGCCCTATGTCACACTGAATGAGCATGGCTTCCCCACCGTTTTCTACAATGTCGTCTACGGTTTGCTGACCATTGTCCGCGGAGCGAGTGGCAACAACGACCTTTGCACCAGACTGGGCAAAAACCTTTGCAATGCCTTCTCCAATACCTTGTCCTGCGCCGGTGACAATAACGACGCGACCATTGAGATCTATTTTCATTTCCGCGTTTACCTCACTGGGTTTTATGCTTATTTGCAGAGTGAGCTAAGTATAAAAACAGGCCGAGGCTTACAATTAACGTAGCCGCCGCCGCCATGTTGATGCCTGAATAGTCACCATCACTAATCAGTCCAGCCGCGATGGATGGTCCTAGCGCGGCGCCCAGGCCCTGCAGCGCCGTCATGACAACAATAAATTTCCCTTTCGAATCCAACTGGGCAATAACGCCAAGCTGGTATGCGGTCGCCATGACGTATAGGCCTTGATATAGACAAGCTCCGGCATAGAATGCCCACGCGGAAAACTGACCCACTAACACCCAGAGGACCCATAGCTGGCCAATCAAGGCGATTAACATGGGTATGACACGACCAAATTTTTGAGCGGCGGCGGCAGCGAGTAATGCACCAAAAATTGCAGCTAGCTGAGAAACACCGAGTGCGTAACCGATGGTGCTTTCCTCGAGGCCTGCTTGCACGCCCATTCTCTCAATGAAACCCCAAAAACCGAAAACCGCTAGATAATAGGCAAAGCCCCCAAAGAGGCCTGCGTAAAGCGCTATCGGCGCCAAATGGGAGGCATCATTTGTGTTGCCTCTGGTGTCGAGGCCCGCATCTACGATTCCATATCGCGGAAACCTTGGCACAAAAAGCATGGCTATTAGTGCTAAAAACGCCATTAGGTAAAAGAGGCTGTTGATGCCTGCGTCAGACATGAGTGCGGGCGCCCATACAAACAGCGCTCCCATAACCAATCCCTGAACTGCCTGAGCAATACCAAAAGCGCGGTCAGGTTCACGGTTGTCGCCTAACGCGGCCACCACAATGGCAAATACGCCGCCACCGACAAACCCCGAGAGCGCGCGTAGTACGACAATGCCTGTATGGCCTTCGATGAGAGGGCTGCCAAAATTCAGACCTGCGTAGATCGCTAGTCCCGCCAACAGCGCCGACCGCCAGCCAACGGAGCGGACCCAGAGCGCAGCTGTGAGTAAACCCAAGACCAGGCCTAGACCTTCCGCCGTTGCCACCGCACCAGCCTGTTGGTCGCTGAAGCCATAACTATCGATTAATCCGCCAACGATCAATGGCATTAAGATAATCGCCGCTGGTCCCACAGGGTAGATTGCGGAGATGAGTGTTGTTTGCGTAAGGCTATGATCGATTCCATCTGTTTGTGACATGCGATTTGCCTCACTGCGTTGGAAAAGTTTATTAAAAGAAACCAAGATTTGATGTTTTTTTTATTTATTCACGATACTTGGCGAATTGCTTGAAAAAGCTTAACGCGTTACGTATTATAAGTCTAGTTGCCACTTGCAGGTGTCAACAGATATTCATACCCAAATAATAAATTCGTGCCGCGCTTGGAATTGCAGTAAAAGTTTTCGGCGAAGCGGCGAGAAACAAGGGGATCTCCTATCATGAGCAAAATATTGACTACACGTACCTTTCTGTGCGCGCAAGGTTTTAGCCTTGGTGTTTTGGCACTTGCTGTTGCTGCAGCTACAGAGGCCGCTGTATTAGAAGAAGTCGTTATTACCGCCCAAAAGCGTGAACAAAATCTGCAGGACGTGGGTGTGTCTGTAACGGCATACTCGGGTGACCAAATGAAGGCCCTGGGTGTAACCAACACCACCGAAATTACCGAGCAGATCGCTGGCCTCCAGATGACCAGTTTTTCGCCTAATTTAGTGACCTTTAACATTCGCGGCGTATCGCAGAACAACTTCACAGATAACAACGAAGCGCCGGTTGCGGTCTACATTGACGATGCGTATGTAGCCAGCATGAATGCTATCAGCGGTCAGTTATTTGATATTGACCGGGTAGAAGTTCTAAGGGGCCCACAAGGTACGCTGTTTGGCAGAAATGCCACCGGCGGCGTTATTCACTATGTGACGCGCGGGGCGAGTGACGAAGAGTTTAATGGCTATATCGAAGGGACCTACGCTGATTATTCTAAATACAGCATTGAAGGCGCTGTCGGCGGTTCAATCTCTGATTCTGTACGCTTCCGCATTGCAGGGCGCAAAGAAGAGTCTGACGGATACATTGAAGGAAATACCTATCCTCAAGACCTTACCGTCGTGCCTGTAGAGGTGCTACCACCGGCAAGTGGTCAAGATCTCGGTGGTGCTGATGGCTTCGCGTTGCGCGCTGCATTTGAGATCGACTTGTCTGACAACGCGACCTTGTCGTTGAGCGCCAAGTACTCGGAAGACAATGGCGTACCTACCGGTGGATATGTCTTCCTACCATATGGGGATCCAAGTATCCCACCGACTGACCCAGCTGACCCCAACGCTTATGTACCACCTGAGTTCACAGCCTTTGTAACTGACATTATTGGCGCGCCAGCGGGAGCGACCTCAGCTATCTTCTTTTGCAACGATCAGATCAACTGTTTTACGCCCGTAGATGCGGCAGGTCGTACCACGTACGCCGGTGATTCCCCGACACCGTTCAAGCACTATTCGGATTATCCCGGATACATGGATAGAGATACGACCAACCTGACAGCAAGATTAGATTGGGAGCTCAGTAATGGCATTGAGTTAGTGTCTATTACCAATTATTCCGCGACCGATAAGTTCTATACAGAAGACGGCGACGGTATTCCGGCGCCCATCATTGAGTTCACGACGGTGGCTGACTTCTCGCAAATCTCTCAAGAGATACGTCTGTCGGGCGAGGCCGATCGAATGCGGTGGACGGCGGGTGCTTATTTCCTAGATATGGAAACCGATGCTGATGTGATTACAGCCGGCGCCCCTGTTGGCGGTGTGGCCGCTGAGTTGGGCTTTTTTGACAATATGGGCAACAATCTCGCGGTCAATGCGCGTGTAGCCCAGGATTATCTGCTCGAATCAAGAAACTGGTCTGTGTTTGGACAAGTTGAATTTGACCTTACCGATGACGTCACGCTCATTGGCGGTTATCGATACTCTCAAGATGACAAAGAGTTAGATTTCACCACAACTTTCCTGGCAGACGCCTTAGTCACGGACGTGGCCTCGGGGGCAACCGATGGCAACCCTGTAGCGGTAGAAACGCTGAATTTAGGCAATGCCGTGGCGGCTGCCGGTGGTGACCCTCAGGACGAGGTGGATTACGGCGATTATGCCGCACGGCTGCAGCTCGACTATCGTGCTAGCGACGATACGCTGATCTTTGTTTCATACAACCGTGGCATCAAGGGGGGGAACTTTGCACCCTCGGCTAATGTGACGCTTCAGCAGATAAGGCATGAAGAAGAAGTGCTGGACGCGTTTGAGGTTGGTTTCAAAACCGAATTCCTCGACGGCAAAGCGCGGTTAAATGCGACGGCGTTTTATTATGATTACAGCGACTATCAGGCGTTTACCTTTTCGGGAGGCACACCGAGCGTTAGTAACGCCCAAGCCGAAAACCAAGGCGGTGAAGTTGAGCTTACATTGATGCCCACCCCAAATTGGGACATTCTCCTCGGTCTGTCGCTGCAGGACTCGTCAGTAGACAACGTTGAAACGCCGCAAGCTCAAGGCACTCCGGTGGGCTTCTCCGTAGACTGGCCTATCGATTTCTTGGATGACATGGAGTTACCCAATGCGCCTGATATCAGCTTCAACTACTTGGTGCGTTACAACGTAGACGCGGGTCCGGGCAACCTTGCGTTCCAGCTGGATGGCACCTATTACGGCGACCAATATCTGGAGGTCACGAATGGCGCCGCGGCTTTCCAAGCGTCCTATAACGTTGCCAACGCCAGCGTTACCTATGCGACCGATGACTGGAGTCTACGCGCGTGGGTTAAAAACCTTGGAGATGAGGAATACAAGCAATATGCCCTGGACCTCGGTTTCCTAGGCGGAACGGCCGTTTATGGACCTCCACAATGGTGGGGCTTCACCGGCACCTACAACTTCTAGTCAGTTGATATGATGCAATGGCGTGCTAATGGAGGACCTCGCGTCCTCCATTTTTTTTATCTTCGCGCATGTCAGTGGGCGACATGTCTGGTTTTTGGACTATTACTCACGGGCTGTGAGTCTGAGGAGTTTGTCAACGCCACAGACGCCCAGTCGCGCCAGGACACGCGACCGAACGTACTACTGGTGGTAGTAGACGATGTTGGTTTCTCCGATCTCGGTTTTTTTGGTAGCGAAATCCCCACGCCAACCCTGGATAGCCTGGCCACAAGCGGCATCACGCTTACCAATTTTCATGCGGCACCTACCTGTTCCCCCACGCGCTCAATGTTGCTCTCGGGTGTCGATAGTCATCAGGCAGGTTTGGGCAATATGTTTGAGGAACTTGCGCCCAACCAAAAGGGTCAACCAGGTTACGAAGGCTATCTTCATGAGCGTGTCGCTCCTTTGCCCGCACTTTTTAAGGAGGCGGGTTACCAAACCTTGATGAGTGGCAAATGGCATTTAGGTTTGAAGGATGATCAATCGCCGACGCAGCGCGGCTTCGATAAGGCCTTCGCATTGCTTGAGGGTGGGGCAGGGCATTTCGCAGACATGCAGTCTTTGTGGCAAACAGAAGTAGGTAACCGCGGCAAGGCTAAGTATCGAGAAAATGGCGTTATGCTCGGCGAACTGCCCGAGTCCTTTGAGTATTCGAGCCAGTTTTATGTTGATAAACTCATTGAGTATTTAGAGAGCGCGACGCCTGACGAGCGCGGCGGCTCGCCCTTTTTCGCTTATCTGGCCTTTACGGCCCCTCATTGGCCTTTGCAGGCACCGCCGGCAGCCATTGCAAGACACGAGGGAAAATACGATCTAGGTTATGATGATCTGGCCATACAGCGACTAGCCCGCCAAATCGCTTTGGGCATTTTGCCGGCAGACACGCAACTCAGCCCAAGACCGGCTGATGCCCAAGCATGGGAAGATTTAACGGCAGAGCAGAAGACGCTGTCGGCGAGGCGAATGGAGATTTACGCGGCGATGATTGATGAAGTTGATCGGCATTTGGGTCGACTCATCGATTATTTAAAGACCAAAGAGCTGTTTGACGATACCGTCGTGGTCTTTTTATCCGATAACGGTGCCGAAGGTCATAGTCTCGACGCCTTATTTCCGGAGGCCGTGTTTCCAAAAGCGAGGGAATGGGTATTGGGGACGTTTGATTACGATTACGAATCTTTGGGCTCAGCAGACTCCTATGTGCTTTATGGGCCGGGTTGGGGCTGGGCAGCAACCTCTGCTTTTAGAGGCTATAAGGCTTATGTGACCCAAGGCGGTACTCGTGTCCCTGCCTTTATAAGTTTTCCCAAGCGTTTGATGAGCGGAGCGCAAAGATCAGATTTATTGAGTGTTAAAGATATTGCGCCCACGCTGCTCGAACTTGCTGGTATTCCCAAGCCCCAAGGTCATTTTCGAGGCCGACCAGTCGTGCCAATGAGCGGCGAATCAATGCTCTCTCTCCTGCAAGAGGGGGGCGGTGATGCTCAAGACAACAAGCCTCCTAGGGTGCTCGGTTATGAACTATTCGGTAAACGAAGCCTTCGTCAAGGAAACTGGTCGGCGGTAGAGATGTATGAGCCTCAGGGCACCGGGCAGTGGCAGCTCTATAATCTCGAACATGATCTCGCCGAGCAGCAGGATTTGGCCAAGACGCGCCCAGACCGGCTGGAAGCACTTATCTCACTCTGGCTGGAGTACGCTGCCCAAAACAACGTCGTCATTCCGGACTGGAATAGCGGTTACTAGAGCGCAAGCAACTGGGCAGCAGCGCGCTCGGCCTCGTGCACGGCGCCCTCCCACATTTGGTAACCCTTTAGTTCGGCGTGGGCAAAAGCAATCCGTCCATGGGGTTCACGCAGGATATCTGCGGGCGGCTGCTTCCCGTCTTTACCAAAGAAGAATCCAGGAGGCGTCACGAGGTAAGCATGCCCCTGTCGATTGAGTGTGATACCCGCAATATCTCTATCAGCATCGAAACCACCTGCTGCAAACATCTTTGTAAACTGCCGTCGTATCTCATTTTCCACTTGCGCATAGCTGAGCGAAAATAGCCGCATGCGTGCTGCAACCGTTTGTTCTTTCAGCGACAGACCTGGCATTCCAAAGGAGTTGTAAAGGGTTAAAACCGTCGGTTTTTCCGGGTCCAGCGGCATGGGCTCCTTGCCGTCAAGGATCATCTGACGGCGAAGGGTCGTGAACCAGCCGCCCATATCGTCGCCGAACCAACGCACGGATGCGACACCAAGCTTCTCCATAAACTTCCAGTTACGTAGGGCGACGTTAATGGTCAGCATGGGCGAATGGGCGAATTGATCCATAGCGTCGCGATAGCTGTCGGGCAGATCCGATACAACGCGTTTATTCATGTGTTGCTGGCCTGCCATCACGACGCTATTGGCGCTAAGTACCTTCATCACGCCATTTTTCAGGTAGGTGACCTTCACCTGATCAGCAGAGTCCACCGGACCATCGTGCCGAACATTAACCACCAACGCACTGAGACGAATTCTTGCTGGCTGATTGGGCCTGTCCAGCGCCGCAAAATCTACTGGATTTGAAATAATCTCTGTTAACGAGCTCGCTTGGCCAAAAGCATCGGGAATAATGCGATGCACCAAATGGCGAAGGATGCCGGTATTTCCGCCGGGGAAACTCGCGAGATAAACATAATCCGTAGGGTCCCCAATGCCGAATTGACGACCATATTGGTTTACACCTGGCTGGATAAAGTTGAACGCCTGATACGCAGAAATGACGTCAGTTCCAAGCCCACAGCCCATTGCTGCAGCAAACGGGTTGAGGTAGTTGTCGATGAATGGATTGTCGATGCCCATTTCGGTTTGCAGGAATTGCTTATAAGTCATGGAATCCAGCCATTTAGCCCAATCTTCTCGCTCGGGGGGCTGCCGATAGAGCTCCATCCAGATCAAATCATTTTTTGTTTTTTCATCTATTGGCACGTCTTTAAATCGGTTGGACCAAGGATTGACAGCCATGCCGCTACCCTCATGAAACCAACCCAGATCGGTGTCTTCCCATGTCAGGTGCATTGGAGAGTAAATATCTTTTGGAATTTTGAGGCTGCTGTTTTGCGCCTGCTGCCACTCAAACTCCATGGGAAGATTCAATTCCTCCCAAATGTGGGAGTACATTTCAATTTTTTTTGCACTGCTTAAGGGCCAAACGGCGCCATTTGAGCCTTGAGGGCCCCAGAGTTTGTAACCATCTACCTCAAACTCGTTCTGCCGAGCCTCCCCCCCAAACATCGCATGATTATCAAGAACGAGCACGCGGGCGTCAGGCTTGGTTTTTAAATAGGTATATGCCGCTGAAATTCCGGCAAAGCCACCACCAACAACCACTAAATCAAAATGCTCTCCCGTTGGTTCGGCGTTGGCAACCTGCGCCTCAAAATCTTTGTTGCGGAAGGTGTGTGCCGCATTAACAACGCTATGTGTGTTGCCATTTGCATTGGCATAACTCCCAACGCCCCCAGGTCCCGTCCATGTATGATCTAGCTTGTTTAATGGCGCTGATACCATTTGCGGGAAGTCGTGCCCTGAAGCCATCGCCGGCTTCTGCGCGCGCGAACCTGGGCTCGCGGCGCTGAGCAGAGCAGCGCCCGCTCCAATCAGAGTGCCCCCGACGAAATCTCGACGAGTAATGCTTGAGTTGTTATTGGTTCCTTTATTCTTCTTGGACATTGGGGCCTCGCTATGGTGTATCTATGGTGAAAGCGCCTGGGACATACATTTCGCCGTGGGACCACCACTCTCCTTCAATCCTCTCCCAGAGAAACAACATCTTGAAGCTAAAGGGGGCCGCTTCCACGCCGGGCGGAAAACTCACATGAAAATTCACCCAATCCCAGCCCGCATCGCCATTTACGAAGGATTGGTAAGATTCAATGCTAACCAGTGATCCAATGACCTCTTCATACACAGGACGGATGCCCTCTCTGCCGATATGAGTATTACCCTCGGGGTCAACCGACATTACGCGTGGGGAGTAGAAATGATTAATAATGGGCTCAACATCATTATCCCGAAATGCTTGTTCTTTTAGATTGTATTTGGTGCGGATGGCTTTCTTGAAAGCAGATAGCTCCTCAGACACGAGAAACGTGTCAGCAGGTTGAATCGACTGACCGGCAAGCGCGTTACCACCAATGGCGTCAACGTTACTCGTCTGATTAGACTCAGTGCCAAACGCGTGAATGCTCACAAGCAAAGCCACTGTGGTGCCAGACACTGCTGCGCTCATCGAATTCCATCGGTCGATTTTTATCTGCATTTTGAATTATCCAAAATTGTTATTTTCTCTTTTTTACATCACCTAAATTTATTTTGTCAAGTGACAAAAAATGAGTTTGATGGCAGTGTGCTAGGCTAAACGCTCCGTCAAAAGAGATCTTTGTGTGGTTGCAGCATCAAACAATATTCCTAAGACAGTGCGGAGCGGTACCGCGACGCGGGCTACTGGACAGAGAACAGCCCAGCGTATTGTCGAAGCGGCTTTCGAATTGCTTCAACACGATGAATACAAACGATTCAGTCTTAGAGGTGTCGCCGATCAAGCGGGCTTGAGCCTTGCTAACGTGCAGTACTATTTCCCTGGCTTGCAGGCGTTGTTGAAAGCTCTGTTCGAACAAATAGCGAGCAGATATGAGACGAGTTATCGGTCGATTAGCAGTGCAACTCATGAGGGTGTTCTTACGCCAACACAGCGTTTCGAAAAGATCATTAGATTTAATCTGCGAGACATTCAGGATGTCCAAACGCGAAAACTTTTCTTTCGAGCGTGGGAGCTCGCGGGATCCCAAGATGGGTTTACCGGTAGTTGGTTAAAGCCCTTGTATGATCAAGACATCGCGCAACTTGGTGCAGCGATTGCAGCGATTGCTCCTTCGCTTTCACCAGCTGATTTAAAAACGCGCGCTACCCTGTTGGCCGCCTTGATTGAAGGCATGATGATTGTCATTGGTACGCACAATGATGATGAAGCTGGGCTTGATACGCTGATCCAAAGAACCGTCGATCAAGCCTTTTTCATTGCTCTCAATCAATGTCCAGCGAGCACCGCATTTTGATTGGGGCGTTCATGGAGTTGGATTGGGGTCGTTTTGGGTAAGGTCAAATCCTAGCTCTGTGGGAGTCGCGCTGTACCAGTGGCAAGGCCCCTCATAGACCGCACTTAAATAAGCATTATCTTGCTCAAATTGTATTAGCGTGGCAGGCAGTTCTTTGGGCCAAAGTGCCTTTAATCGTGGTAAAAGGGCGATGCTGTCATCGTACTTGACCAATGCCTCGCGGCTACACCACCAGTGGTAAAAGACATCTTGGGGGCACCAGGAGGGGCCGGGCAGGGGCTTCCTGTTCCTTCTCGCGAAGATAAGCCAGGATTCTGTCGATGATGTCCTGATCTTCAATGTAAGCGATGACTTTCAACGACCCGCCACAGCGACCGCAGACCACAATATCGACGAAAAAAACGCGTTTCAGGCGCTTGGCCCGGGTCATCGACGCGTGATGCTCAACAGGTGAAGCTACACTGTCGGCGTTGGTGCCGAAGCCACGTGTGAACCTTGCCCGGTTTCATGGGGTGTTTGCGCCCAACAGCAAGCACCGCGCCTTGGTTACACCGGCCATGAGGGGCAAGGGGAGCAAAGAGGTCAAGGTATCGGATGAGCCGCCAACACCCGCTGGGCGGCGAGCGTCGATGAAATGGGCACAGCGGCTCAAGCGTGTACCCCAAATCGACATCGAGACTTGCAGCGAATGCGGCGGTCCAAGGTGTTTTGCCGAGCGGTGCGCCAACATGCCTCGACGGCACCCAATGCGCCGCAAGCAATACCGGAACGCGCGTTGTTAGGGCAACCAAGCAGGCCCATTTCACGGAAAATGATCGGGTCATTGGTCTCGGTTCTGAACGCTTTTTTGACACGGGGCGCAAGTGCTTGTTGAGCATATTGGCGCGCGCTGTCGCGAACTATGCGTTGCTCTTCGGTGAGTTGCGCGTCAAGTTCGAATGGATCTTCCCAATTGAGCCTGGTCCATCGCGTGTTAGCAGCCATAGGGGATTCCTCCGGTGGCATTCATGCTCAAAGACAATACTTTAGGCTTAAAATGTTAGTTTAACCAAAACTTGACCAAACTGCCGAAGCTCTTGTGTTGAAAATACAAACGAGAGATTAGGGTCAAGCCTACGTAGTGCGAATTACAGATAAATGGTCAGCGATTGTTGCGGTGCCTCAGCATTAATAAGGTTCACCCGTTTTGACCGAATCTTAAAACTGTCATCGGCGGGTATTAATACGTGTATGCCACGGTAAGCATAGACACGCTGCTCGTCGCGGTACCAAACTACTACATGCTGGTTTGATGTCACCTCAATGGCCCCTGCTGGCTCCGTTACCTCATTGGCGCGGATGTTGCCAATAATATGAGAGCAGCGGACGTTCCAGTCTTTGGACGCTGAACGTGGGTGAACGAAATTGCGTCGACGGATCTCCATCATCACCCGATCGTCATAAACGTGGGAAATGTGGTTGAGGGGGTCGGTTTGATTCTCCTTGCCGGGTATCCAGTAGACGCCATCGTCGGTGAAGAGCGTCATCCACGTATCTAAATCGGGCTGATCCAGTAGGCGAGCCTCTTGGTACAGGAAATCCTCGATTTTTTGTCGGTCAATCATGTGATGCCTCCGCCTTAGCTGCCTGCTGCATACTGTGCGAATAAGCTGCCGTCCATGTAACCTTTCCAGGCTTTGTACTGGGTGCGCATATCCAAGTCGGAGGTGCCGCCGCCAATAATTCGGTCGTCGAGTTCGGTGTCTCGCCCGTATTGGCGATGAAACTCAACCCAGTCATTTGAGGGCGATGCAAGGCCCTCTTGGGTGCGTCGATAAACCTCGAGATCATCAGGCCCCACCATGCCCATGGATGAATTGATCAAGCGAGAATAAAGAAGCGTTCGCTGCAGCATGCTATCCGGAGCTCCCTTCAGTCTGAAAGACCAGGTCTCAACAATGAAGCGGTCGACGCTAATGGGGCGAATAACGCGAATATTTTGAATAGCGCATTTGATGGTAAGTGAAGGATAAAAGCAAACATTGTGGGTATTAAACGCATATATCTCACGCGTCCGGTCCTCCCCGTAGGCCGCAAGCATGGCGCCATGGTAATCGGGGTCGACCGAGTAGTCTGCGTGAATACTGGTTTTGCCGCCATCATAATGATGGCCAAAGTCAAAGCCGGTAATGCCAGAGTTCTCGAAGTTCTCATAGCTGGCCCCAAAGGGGGGGATAATTTCGGCCTCGCTGCGTTCTTTGGCGGCATCCGCAGGAAGCGTAGCAATATACTGCTCGGCGGCCTTTACGATGGATTCATGTACCACCATGGGGTGCATGGTGTCGTTTAAGTTTTCAAGAATAAATTTCCAGTTACACGCATGCTCGTAGCGAAGTACGCCACCAGCTACCTCTACTTCGCCCTCTGGCGCGCGGTCACACAAATTATCAAAGCACTCCCGAGCCCCGCCCATCCAGGTTTCTAAATCGGGGGCGTTTGGCGAAAGCGTGGCAAAAACAAAGCCGCGATAAGCCTGTACCTGCGCCAATGGTTGCATACTGTAACAGGGGTCCTTGGCATCGAATCCTGTGCCTTCGTAGCCCGCTTCATTGGGTATTTTTAAAATGGAACCATCAAATCGATAGCTCCAGCCATGGTAGCTGCAGCGTAGGGCACCACGTACGTTACCGCTTCTAGCTTCTACAACCTTTGCTCCCTTATGACCGCAGCGATTGTGCAGAACGTGAACGCGGTGGTCTTTGTCTCGGATCATCACAACGGGAATGTTGTGATTGATATTGGTGGTGAAGTAGTCCCCAGGGTTGGGAACCTGCGAGTCGTGGCCAATAAAGATCCATGCTTGCCCCCAAATTCGCTGCATCTCCAACTCAAAAATATCGGGGTCGGTATAGAGGCTTCGGTGCAGTTTTGTTGGTGTTACGAGGCCATCGAAATTGCGGTCAGGTATACGTTGCATAGTTGCTCCCTGTCCTCTCAGGTGATCAGTTGATTACAGTGACAATGAGCCAAGGCTTGCACCACCACACACCATTAGGGTTTGTCCGGTGACAAAACCCGCTTCTGGGCTCATGAAAAAATCGACGGCGTTGGCGACATCAATCGACTTACCCAGCCGTTTGACTGGAATACTGTTGGCCATGTTAGGGATTTTTTCGCGGTCATCACCCACCACGGCAGCAAACATCTCGGTATCTTGAATTGGCCCTGGCGCAACGGTGTTAACGGTTATACCAAACTCACCTAATTCAAGTGCCCAGGTACGAGCCATCGCCATCATGCCCGCCTTGGTAGCGCTGTAGCTGGTACGGGTTTGTAGGCCCAGCGCCGCTCGCGATGTTATCAGCACCACTCGGCCAAAGGTGTTGGCCTTCATCTGCGGCACAAACGCCTGTGTCAATGTGATGGCCGCGCCCAAATGTACCTGGCTGAGGTAATCAAGATCCTCGAGTTGCACGTCTTCTATAAGATTGGCGCGAATCAAACCCGCATTGTGAACAAAACCCGATACCGAAAACTCCTCGGCAATTTTCTTTGCGGCAGCTTGCGTTGCCTCGCGGTCACTTAAATCAACCGCGATATTGATGAGATTTGGGTGGTTCATTTCTGCCGGCCTTCGCGATAGATTAATCACTATCGGGTATGTGTCGAGCAACCGTTGACATATAGCAGCACCAATGCCGGTGCTACCGCCGGTAACAACAATAGCGTTGTGTTGGTCGAGCATTATTAAAGTCCTCCATCCTTAGGTGCGGGGACATCGAGCGCCATTGCCGACACAATGTCTCGCCGGAGTGCCGCTGTACTCGTGTCGGTGCTGTGTGCTGTTGCTATTAACACAGCCTGCTGTGAGGCATCGGTGTGACTGAAGACATTAACGCGATCCCCGGCTTGAAGCTCGTCATCGGCGATGTGCGCAAGCACAACTGGGCCCGCGTCAAGTTTAATGGAGCCCATTATCCAGGGTGTTTGTGTGAGGCGTCGTTTAAAATATTCCGAGAGACTGTGGTGCAGACGCGTGGTGGCTAGGACTGTGCCCTCGGTAGGTACCGACCGATAGGCTAGAGCATCACCTAGGCAGTGGCCGCATAATTCAGTGGGGGGATATTGTACGTGACCACAGTCATTGCAACACGGCAGTGCCAGCACCGTAGGTAGATTGGCGGCAGTGAATTGGACTCCAAGTGGAGAGCGTTTTTTTGGAGGGCGCGCACGCGCGCGTAGCGATGGCCAGCTAAGTTTGAGCCGGCGCTGCATCTTTTCCCGAAGATTCATACCCCAGCTCCGCTCAGTAAAACCGCGGCGGAACACAGGCCCCGATCATAGTTCACCATGCCATAGCCGCTAACCAGGCCGTGTCTAGCATCTGCGACTTGATTGCGGCCGGCGCGTTTAGTGAGTTGCCGAATGGTTTCGGTGATTCCGAGATAACCGGCGGCTGATCCAGCTTGCCCGCAGGATAGCTGCCCGCCACAGGTGTTGTGGGGTAACTTATTGGCTGCGCGTCCTGATTTATCAAAGCGCATGTCGGTGTTCTGCACGAAGCTTGGCCCCTCACCTTTATTGCAAAAACCAAGATCTTCCATTTGCATCATGCTGATGACTGGGTAGTCATCATAGGTTTGAAGAATATCAATGTTTTCAGGGCCTACGTTGGCTCGCTCATAAAGGGCGGGCATGTACTCAATCCAGCCGCTGCGATACTGCACGGGGTCGTCGGCATAGCTGTTATGGAGTTCATCGCTTGCGCGTATGTGGCAATAGGGGAGGTCAAGTTGCTTGGCACGGTCTTCATGCATCACTAAAAACCCCTCTCCACCGGCGCAGGGCATAACGCAGTCAAAGAGGTGTAACGGCCCAGCAATAGGACGTGCATCCATGTAGTCGTTAATGCTGAGGCGCTTAGGTCCAAGCAGCGCCTGCGGGTAGTGATTTGCGTTGTATCGTTGATCCAGGGCTATGCGCGCAAAGTCATCTCTGCGGGCGCCAAACTTGTCCATGTAATGCTGAGTAATCAGGCTGAAGGCAGCATTGGGTCCGCCAGCGCCGTAAGGAAAGGCTGCGTCAACACTCCAACTTGAGAAGTTGGCTGCCGTGGCTTCAAAGGACCGGTGCGCTGCGCCATCACCGCCGATACAGGCGACGATAGCCGCTTCCCCACACTGGACTGCACGGGCCGCTCGCCGCAGGGCGACAATGCCGGATACGCCTCCCATATTGGCCTGCTCGATCCATCGAGGACGAATACCAAAATGTTGGGTAAGCGAGACGGCAGAGTCGATGCCAAGCGAAAAACTGGAGACAGCAAACCCGTCCACCTGCTGCTTGTCGATGCCGGCGGTATGTATTAACTCTCTGAGTACCGAACCTACAAACCAACTGGCACCATGGGGGCTCTGCTTGGCGTAACCTAGACTGACTGGGCAAGTCAGGACGATGCCCTCATAGCCTTTCACGAAACGCCTCGGCGTTTCTTGAGGTGTCTAAGATCAACAGCCTTGCCGGCGACCACCGAATCTCGCGCCAGAACTTTGATATCACCTCGTTTGGGCTTATTGGACGCTGTCACGGGTAACGTGTCGCAGAATACTAACCACCCCGGAGCCTTGAAGTAGATCAGTTTGTTTAACGCGTGTGCCTGAATGTTCATGGCTGTATCGTCATTGTCTGGGTAACCCTTTTTCAGCACAATGCATACGGCGACTTCATCGCCGCGCATTTCATCGGGTACCGGCGTGGCGACGGCGGCCTCTATTGCTATGTGGTCGCCCAGGGCAGCTTCTACCTCGAGAGCAGAAATATTTTCTCCCGATCGACGGATAATATTTTTGCGGCGATCGACAAACGCCAAGCTGCCATCTTCAAGCTCAACCGCCACATCGCCCGTGTTAAGCCAGCCTTCTAGCCATATTTCTGCTGTCGCCTCGGGGTTTTTTAAATAACCACTAAAATAACCTTTTCGAGGATCGGTGCCATGTGCCCGCACACGCAACTCGCCGGGTGTGCCAGCGGGGACAATGGCTTTTTGCTCGTCAACCAATTGCCATTCTACGTCCGATCCGGGCTTTCCAAAACAGCATTGGCCGACATGACGTGGCTCTCTGTTGGCAATAATCGCACCACCAGCACCGCATTCGGTCATGGCCCAGGCCTCGATGAGGGGAAAGCCAAAACGTTGCTCGAAGCGCTCGTGGTGAGCCGGATTTACGCCCGCGCCAAAACCAAAACGCACTTGATTAGAAAGATCATCGCTGTCACAAGCAGGCAAAGCCAATAAAATAGCAGGCAACACGCCCAAATAATGGAGTGCGGTAGCCTGTGACTCGCGGACGCTCTGCCACCACGTGGTGGGGTGAAAGCGATCGAGTTGAATCAGGCATCCGCCCGTCATAAACATAGCCATGGTCGACACAGACATAGCGTTCATATGGCTCAAAGGCAGTGGTGTGAGTAGCCGCTCTTGTCCTTCACGCAAGCTAATGTGGCCATCTAGGGCGCGATACCAACGTCCCTGCTGGATAAAATAGTCGTTACTCAGCACGCAGGCCTTTGGTTTGCCGGTGCTACCGGATGTATACAATAGTGCACACTCGCGCGCAGGATCTGCGTCAATCGGACTGCAGGCGGTTCCAAAAGCGTGTTCGGCGACGGCATCATCAGCCACGACGATAACGCTTGTGCTCATCAAGCGGCTGATATCAATGAGTCGATCATAGTGCTCCCTCAGCACGACAACAGCGTGTGCTTCACTGTGTTCCAGGTAATAGGGGAATTCCTCGTCGGGCATTTCATGGTTGAGTGGAATAACGCTAACACCCAATGCATTAAGCGCCAGCCAATGGATGAAAAACGCTGGGCGGTTTTCGAGGACAAGAGCAACCCTGCCGGTAATACCTGTGGCTGCCCAAATATCGGTTTGGGCATCCACAGCGGCTTTCAGCATTCGATAGGTCAATGCGATCGGCGCATCGGAGTAATGCGCACAGGCGCTTGATGGAATATAAAGAGCGTCGTGATCGGGGTATATGGCCGCACTGTTGGTCAGCACCTGCTCCGGTGTTTGAGCGCACAGTAGGGTTTCGCGCATGGCGTCGCTTGTCATTTAGCAGTCTCGCCAGTGACCATTGATATAGTGGCCCGTGGTTGCGGCTTTAAATCGCTCAAGATATCGAGTGGCGCGATCCAGGTTGTCTTGGAAAGGCTTACTTGAGCTCATGATAACGTCCTTTTTGGCAGGCTCTGGCAAAAAGCAGGCAGTAAAGGTAACATGTTAACCAAATAAACGCCATCCCGTCCCGCACCTCTTGCTGCTATGTCAAGCGTTAACTTTGCAGGCGCTCAGGGAGCGCCGACAGTGACAGATTCGGGCTTATGAACACGGTAATCAGTATCGTCTCCCCACTTCTACTCGTTGCAGTGATTGGCTTCGCGGCAGTTCGAACTGCGGTCATGAGCGTCGAGCAATTGCACGGGTTGGCCAAATTTTTGGTATTGATTGCTATTCCCGCCTTATTGCTGCTATCGCTGGCGTCAATGGATATTCGAGCGGTATTAGATCCAACGTTGATGTTGGCTTATGTCGGTATCGGAGCTCCGCTTGCCATCTTAGCCTGGTTAGTTGTGCGATTTGGCTTGGGAAAACAAAGAGTTTGTGCCACAACGGTGGCGTTGGGAGTGGCGATTCCTAATAATATTATTCTCGGTTACCCTTTAAGCGCGCAGGTGTTTGGCGATGCGGTGTTGCCGGTGTTCGCAGGCGTGCTGTTGATTGAAAACGTCATTTACCTGCCCCTAGCTTACTTAGTCTATGAGTGGATTGAGCACAACGGTTCGCTCAGCTTTCGCAATCTCGCGACCATAGGACGGCGAGTCGTTGCCAACCCGATAACGCTTTCTGTGTCGCTGGGCTTAGCGTGCGCCTATTGGTCAATTGCGTTGGCCTCGAGCCTTGAGCATGCAATGGACATGCTGGGTGCGGGAGTGACCGGCGTGGCGCTGTTTGTGATTGGTGGGATGCTGGCAAGTGCCAGCAAATTGACGCCGGAGGCCGAGGTCTGGGTGGGTGTTGTGATGCGCTTAGTTCTCGCTCCAGTCCTGGCCGTTGTAATGTGCAGCACTATTGTTGATTTGGGTGCCGTTGATTCTGGCTTGCTGTTGCTATTGTCGGCCGCTCCCTGTTTTTCTATCTTGCCTGCAATTGCGACCCCCTATGGTGCGGGCTTATTAGGTGCTCGAATTCAGATAACGGGAACGGTTGTATCCCTGATAACGTTGCCGATAATCCTTTACTACGTGTCCACAACCATTTAAACGTGTTGTCGATGTCGCGCTTTGTCGGAGTGAGTTGCCAAGCCGTATGAGACGGCGCTGTCAGTCATGTCGCGTCGGCGCGATACTGCTCCATGATATGACTGCCCTCAACAAACGCGCTTGTAACGTCTCCGGCAAGATTAGGCTGGGTTGCGTCAAGTATATAATTGCCGCCGTCGTTGAGTGATTCAAAGTCAACGTGGTACTGGGTAAACACATCTTCATATTGATAGCGAATAAATAGCACTTGCTCTGACAGGTTGTAGGTAGCGGTGTACTGGGTGGCGGAGGTCATCGGTCGGCCATCGATCACCTGGCCGACCATGCCAATAGGAACAACAGGTAGTGCGCTGTTTATCTTGATAATGCCGTTTATGTGGCTGGTGGGGTCATCGAGGGCCTCGAGCATATACTTGCCACGGATATAGCGTTGTTCACTGGTGGTATTGCCGGGCAGTGGGTGAGCGCCTGTGTAGTCAGCGGGACTGTTTGGTCTATTGCGCTCCCAATTTGCAAGATGAAAGTCATAAGTTGGACTGTTGGTGACCACGTTAAACGCCTTGCTATGGTAGGCCTTGAAGACACCATTGACGATTTCAATGATGGCCGAATCACCGCTGGCATCTTGTATCGCATAATGTCCCTCGGCTTTCATCGTCGGGCTCAAGTTGCCACGATAAATTCTGAGCTTTTCCAGGCCCGCTACGGCGGCCCCAACGCTGGAAAAATTATCCAGCACATAGGGGACAATCACTAAATTATTGAGAGACTCCCCGTTGGGGTCAGTTGTTGTCTCGTCACTATCTTCATTTAGCGATAGGGCGCTAATGGATAGGCCTGCTTCGTTAAACCCCTCTACAGCCGTGTCGGCCAGTAGCGTGATCATCAGGCTTGCGTACTTGGAGGTCCATTGAGCGCTGTTGGGCGCATCCCCCGGGCTTAGGTAGTGTTGGCCACTTGCTCGAATTTCGATGGTCGGTGCGGTGGGGAAGTCAAAATCCTCGCTCCGCGCTATGAACACCCCATGCTCAGGCGTGGTCCACACGAGTTTGGTGCAGGCCTGGGCAGTTCCAATGCTTACAAGTAAGAGCAAAACTAGTTTGTAAACCATGTGCATTATTATTCTCCGCTCGTTGTACGCTCGCTTCGCCGTGAGTATTACGGACTAAAACGTTGAAAAAATCCACCGGCCGGTGGCGGAAGAGCGCCTTGCTCCGACTGTAGTTGGGTGCTGATATAGCCCGCCGACGCATCGGCAAGATCTCTATAAAGTCCCGATACCAGTTGGCGGGCCAGTGTTCCCTGCCAGCGATTGGGCAGTAAATCTTCGGGTAATGGGGTGTCGCGCAGCAAAATCCTGCGGTAGTCGTGTATCAGCAGTAGTCGGGCTTGAAAGGCTTGTTCGGGTGTCGGTGAATGCCCCTTGTCGAGGCTCTGGCGAAGCGGCTTAAAGCGTTTAATGAGAGTATCGTACTGCTCAGCCAAGTCATCGAGGTTCCAACTGTCGCTCACTGTGCGGCGCAGCTGTTTTTTTAACGTCATGGGAGAGGTTAGGGCATTCATTAAAATAATGCCTTCGTCCAAGTCAAACTCATCCAGCAGGTCCTGGATGGCCATTTCATCGCCACCCGGGCGGGCGTAAGCTCCCGGCGTGAGAGCTCTAAAACCCAGCCAATTAAGACTTCTGCGCAGGGGATCGCGTTTTTCGTCGGCTACATCGACAAGTAGGAGTAATTGCCAGGCGCCGCGCCAGCTCTCCGCATCGCTGCTGTAAATCCGCTGAGCCGCGCGCTGGTATTCCTGACTGCCTGTATCGGTAAATCGGTAAAAGCTTTTTCGGCCGGCGCGCTCCACATCAAGCCAATTTTCTTTGACCAGGCGAAAAACCGATGTGCGTACAAGCCGATCATTGACACCCAGACCTTCGAGTGCCCTGGCAATACTACCTAGCCAAATCTGGCGTCCGTGTTGTGAGACCACATCGCCAAATAGGGTGACGATCAGCGATTTTGCTCGCATTGGCTGGCGTGCTTTAAAGGCATCGATTACTTGATCGAGCGACTTGTTAAAACTCATACCTCACCTCGCTGGGGTGCTCGCTTGGCTGCCCATAAATAATTCGATACAAAAATATTGGAATTCTATGTAGTTTTGTTTTACTTTTCACACATTCTAATAACTCAAGCTTAAATGGAAGTGGCAGTGACTGCAGATCTTTTTTCATCGCTAGCGGGTGTACGCCGGGTTTCTCGCGATCAGCTTGAGGCGATACAGCTTACGCGTTTGCGGGAAACACTCGAGCATGTGTTCAGTAATTCACCGGTTTACCGCGCCAAGTTTGAGGCGGCAGGCGTGACACCAGCCGATTTAAACGAGCTCTCTGACCTTGCCAAATTTCCGTTTACTACCAAGCAGGACCTGCGTGATCACTATCCGTTCGGATTGTTTTCTACGCCGATGAACCAAGTAGTGCGGGTGCACGCATCGAGTGGCACAACGGGTAAACCCACGGTGGTGGGATACACCCGCGAGGATATCGACCATTGGGCCACCTGTGTTGCGCGTTCTATTGAGGCGGCAGGCGGGCGGCCGGGGGATCGTGTTCAGGTGGCTTACGGTTACGGTTTGTTCACTGGTGGTCTAGGTGCCCACTACGGCGCCGAAAAACTCGGTTGTACGGTGATTCCCATGTCGGGGGGACAAACGGAAAAGCAGGTCCAGCTTCTGCAAGATTTTGAATCTGACATTATGATGGTGACGCCGTCATATATGCTCAACATTGCGGACGAGATCGATCGTCAGGGCATTGACCCTAGTAAGTTAAAGTTGCGAGCCGGGATTTTCGGTGCAGAGCCATGGACCGATGCGATGCGCACAGCTATCGAGGCGCGCATGGGTATCGACGCCACCGATATTTACGGCCTGTCAGAGGTGATGGGGCCAGGTGTCGCGCAAGAGTTTGTCGAGTCAAAAGATGGTCCTACGATTTGGGAGGATCATTTCTACCCGGAGATTATTGACCCAGACACAGGCGAAGTACTCGGTGACGATGCCGAGGGCGAGCTGGTCTTCACCAGTCTGACTAAACGCGCCTTCCCCGTGATTCGCTATCGCACGCGTGATCTCACGCGCCTGTTGGCAGGCTCGGGCTGTGTTATGCGACGAATGGTCAAGATAACCGGGCGATCTGATGACATGCTGATTGTGCGGGGAGTGAATGTGTTTCCGTCACAAATTGAAGAACAGTTGCTTAAATTTAACGTGCTCGCGCCTCACTACCAGATTGAGTTGGCCAAAAAGGGCAATATGGATGCGGTAACCATTCACATCGAGCCTGTTGAGGAGGCCGGTGAGGAACAGGTTGCGACTGCCGCCAAGGAGCTGGCGCATCAGATTAAGACTTTTATTGGCATTAGCAGCAGCATGCAAGTACATCCGGTGGGGGGGATCCCGCGCTCGGAGGGAAAAGCAAAGCGAGTAATTGATAATCGGTAACTGATAAAAACGCGACGAGTTTGGCACCTGTATGAGTTAAGGGGGCCACTCGTTTTTAAGAACGACCAGCGCAATCATCAAGACAAAAATAATGTTACATCACAACCTAGGAGCAAAACTCATGGCCAAACACAAACCGATAACGCTAGCCTGTCGAGCGGCGCTGGCATCAGTGGCAGGCGTTAGCTCGCTTATGCTGCTTCCCAGCACGACAGCCATGGCGCAAACCGGGCAGCTCGAAGAGGTCATTGTGACCTCTAACTACCGAGAGGAAAGCTTGCAGGACATTCCGGTTGCGGTGACCGCTATCGACGGGGATTTGATGGCTCGCGAAGATATCGTGGATCTCGCTGGCATCTCCTACAACACGCCTAACTTCAGCTTTACCGAATTTGCCCCCGGGCAGACATTACCCGTGCTGCGTGGTATCAGCTCGGCTGACGATGGTGCTGGTTTGGACAACTCTATCGCCATTTTCTTAGACGGTGTATACATCGGTCGAGGCGCAGGCAACAACTTTGAAATGTTCGACGTTGAACGCGTTGAAATTGTACGTGGCCCACAGGGAACGCTGTTTGGTCGTAACGCAATCGGTGGTGCCGTTTTGGTAAACACCAAAAAGCCTAACGCCGAAGAGGTTGAGGGCAAGGTGTCTGTTACCGCCGGTAACTACGGAATCTTTAGAGCGCAGGGTTACGTGTCGGGCCCCTTGTCTGACACGGTCAGCGGTAAATTAGTCGCCTCGGTACGACAGCACGATGGCTTCGTTGATAACGTCGTTCTGGGTACCGAACTGCAGGACGAGGACAACCAGTCTGTGCGCGGCGCGTTGATGTGGTCGGGTGATAGTAGCGAGTGGATCCTGTCGGCCAATTACAGCGAAGATGACCGTGCCGACATGGGGCGTACTCCTATTGTTGATAAAGCGCCACTGCAAGCAATTTTGCAGCAAAATGGCATTGAGGGCGGTGCGCGCGGTACGCCACGCAAACAAGCGTCCCCCTACGATGGCTACTCCGAACGGGAAATTAGCGGCGTGTCGTTAACGGGAAGCCTCGAGTATGAGTCGGGCACGCTGACGTCTATTACCGCCTTCCGAAATGTAGAAACCGATTGGCAGATGTCGTCTATTGGGGCTGGCGTGGGCGGCTTGGGTTTGCCTTTTGATGAAGTCGTTGACGATATTGAAGAA
>Ga0209654_1000872_pt1 | contig 26929 bp, 24 predicted proteins | sample SaaInl1SG_22_DNA_FD_184646 | JGI IMG/M metagenome (GOLD analysis project Ga0209654, IMG submission 184646) | Marine microbial communities from expanding oxygen minimum zones in the Saanich Inlet - ESP_161SG_22_DNA (SPAdes) (version 2) | ecosystem: Environmental > Aquatic > Marine > Intertidal... | reverse complement strand
TTGTTCGCCCTGTTCTGGGACATCACCCTGAGATTGGAAAAGACGCCTTCATCGCTGAAAATGCGACCATCATTGGAAACTTCTCTTGCGGTTTGGGGTGTAGCTTTTGGTTCGGGAGTGTCATTCGAGCGGACGTGAACGCCATAACCATGGGCAATAAGGTGAATGTGCAGGACAATGCCACGGTGCATTGTACTTATAAGAAGTTTCCAACGACCATTGGAAACAATGTGAGCATTGGGCACAACGCTATTGTGCATGGCTGTACCATTGAAGATAACGTGCTCATTGGTATGGGAGCGATTGTGATGGACGACTGTGTGGTAGGCGAGGGCTGTATAGTTGCGGCAGGGTCTGTAGTAACCCAAGGAAAGAAATTAGCACCCGGGACACTTTGGGCTGGGGTGCCGGCAAAAGAAATTGGCCCGGTGCCTGAAAGATTGAGAACAGGTGAGATCGAACGTATCGCTAACAACTATCAGAAATACAGCTCTTGGTACAAGGACGATGAATAAGTATCATTTATTCGAAACGGACCGATTGTGGATCCGTCCAACGACCGAGGAGGATGCAGCTTTTATCCTGGAAATTTTCAACAGTCCAAAAGCACTTAGATTTATAGGTGACCGAAAAATTCGCACTATAGACGATGCATTGGCCTTCATTCGAAACCGAACCTTGAAGCAATTCACGGAGCTGGGTTATGGAAACTATACTGTAGTGACCAAGGGCGAAGGCCTGAAAGTAGGTGTATGTGGTTTATATAAGAGGCCTGGGCTCGAGCTTGTGGATATAGGATATGCTTTATTGCCAGAGCAGGAAGGAAAAGGCTACGCATTAGAAGCTTCACGGGCCGTTCAGCAGGCTGCTAAAGAGGTGTTTGGTATCGATGAGATCTGTGCCATTACCCACCCTGAAAATGAGGCAAGCGGACGATTGCTTGAAAAATTGGGGCTAAAAAAAATAGACCAACGCCAATTGCCTGGGGTTGACGGTTTATCGGACTACTACGAAAGCTGAAGCTTAGTCTTGAGGTTGGAAAGCATCGCCTCAGTCATGGTATCCAAATCGTATTTCGGGGTCCAATTCCAATCTGCCTGAGCGGCAGAATCATCAATACTTTCCGGCCAAGAGGCAGCAATTTCTTCTCTGAAATCTGGCGCGAAATCCAATTCAAATTCAGGCATGACCTTCTTGATGCTCGCCCCTATAGTAGCAGGGTCAAAACTGATGCCTGCCAGATTATAGGATGAACGAACTTTCACTTGGTCCGCGGCTGCTTCAGTCAACTCTATAGTTGCACGAATAGCATCTTCCATGTACATCATTGGCAGTGCGCGGTGTTCGCTTAAGAAAGAAGTGTACTTGCCCTCTTCGAGTGCCTTGTAGAAAATCTCCACAGCATAATCTGTAGTTCCTCCGCCCGGTTGTGATTTCCAAGAAATGAGTCCAGGGTAGCGAATAGAACGAACGTCCACACCATACTTGTTGTGGTAGTATTCACACCAGCGCTCTCCAGCTAGTTTGGAGATGCCGTAAACCGTAGAAGGCTCCATAACGGTTTGCTGCGGCGTATTGCTTTTGGGAGTAGTAGGACCAAAGACAGCAATGGACGAGGGCCAGAAGATTTTATCAATGACTTTTTCTTTGGCCAATTCCAATGCGTGCAATAAACTCTGCATATTCAAATCCCACGCTTTCATAGGGAATTTCTCCCCAGTTGCGCTGAGCATGGCTACCAGGTGATACACCGTGCCTACATTGTACTTTTCACAAATGCTGCGCATTCTGTCAGCGTCGCTCGCATCAAGAATCTCAAAAGGGCCATTGTTTAATTCCGCGAGTGCAGGCTCTTTGATATCTGTAGCAATAACAGCATCGTTGCCGTATTTCTCACGAAGCGCAAGGGTGAGCTCGGTACCAATCTGGCCGCAGGCTCCTAGGATAAGTGTGGTTTTCTTCATGCTCTGATTGTGATAAAAGTCAGATTTGGGTAGGTCAAAGATAACTTATCTTTGCATCAATAAATTGCCCGTTCATGGATCCAAATGCTGGAAAAAGAGATTTAGTCAACAAGCTTGATAAAGAGAGCCTAAGAGCAAAATTGGAAGCGGAAACGTTTAAACGTATTACCCTTTCTTTTTACAAGTACGTGATCATTGACGATCCCCAGAAGCTGCGCGATGCGCTTTTTGCAAAGTGGTTATCGCTGGATTGTTTGGGCCGCATTTACGTGAGTGGAGAGGGTATTAATGCGCAAATGAACGTTCCCGAGCACCATTGGGAGGAGTTTGAGCAGCATTTGCACGGCATGGATTACTTTAAAGACGTGCCCTTTAAGATTGCTGTTACAGATAAGACCGATGGAAAGTCCTTCTTGAAGCTGAAAGTTAAGGTTCGCGGCCAGATTGTAGCCGATGGATTGCAGCCTGAAGATTATGATGTGACCAATGTGGGTGCCCATTTAAGCGCCAAGGATTGGAACGAGGCTATAGAGAACCACGATCCTATCGTTGTGGACATGCGCAATCACTACGAGAGCGAGATAGGCCATTTTGAGGGCGCTGTTTTGCCAGAGGCAGAAACCTTCAAGGAGGAATTGCCTATGGTACTAGAAAAGCTAAAGGGTCAAGAGGACCGTAAGATTTTGCTTTATTGTACCGGCGGTATTCGCTGTGAAAAGACCTCGGCCTATTTGAAGCACCACGGTTTTAACGATGTGAACCAATTGCATGGGGGGATCATTGATTACGCCCGTCAGATTGAGGAAGAAGAGCTCGATAATAAGTTCCACGGGATCAATTTTGTCTTCGACGAAAGATTGGGCGAGGAGATTTCCTGCGAGGTCATTTCAGAGTGTCACCAATGTGGAGAAAAATCGGCCCGTCATACCAACTGTGCAAACAAAGCATGTAACCTGCTCTTCATTCAGTGCGAGAGTTGTGCCGAGAAAAATGAAGGTTGTTGTACCCCGCAATGTGTGGAGGTCATTAACCTTTCCGAGGAAGAACAATATGAAATTCGCAGAAAAGCCAAGGAAACGAAGCGATTCCATAGACATTCTAAAGTAAATTTACGCGACGCGTTCAAAGAATAGCGGCGTAAACGAACTCACAGAACTAAATAGAACCACCATGTTAGACAAGCGACAAGAACTCTCCGACCTCAAGATAAAAAGCAAAGAGGGCGGCGGGCAAAAACGCATTGAATCTCAACACGCCAAAGGCAAACTCACCGCTCGCGAGCGTATTCACTTCTTGCTCGATGAGGGCAGCTTTCAAGAAATGGGCGCCTTGGTCCAGCACCGTAGCGATCTCTTTGGTCTGGATAAGCAGAAAATTTTGGGCGATGGTGTCGTGACCGGCTATGGAACCGTAAGTGGCCGGTTGGTCTATGTGTTCGCCCAAGACTTTACCGTATTAGGAGGTTCCCTAGCAGAAGCGCATGCTGAAAAGATTGTGAAGGTCATGGACCTTGCCATGAAGACAGGCGCTCCAGTGATTGGTTTGAATGATAGTGGTGGTGCACGTATACAAGAAGGCGTAGTGTCGCTTGGTGGCTATTCGGATATTTTCTACCGCAACGTACAAGCCTCTGGGGTCATCCCACAGTTTTCAGCGATGATGGGGCCTTGCGCTGGTGGTGCAGTATACTCTCCCGCTTTGACAGATTTCATCATGATGGTGGAGGATACGTCGTACATGTTTGTTACTGGGCCCAATGTGGTGAAAACGGTAACGCACGAAGAAGTGACCGCAGAGGAGTTGGGTGGTGCTAGTGCACATTCTACGAAGAGTGGGGTGACCCACTTCACCTATCCCAATGAGATTTCATTGATTGAAGGATTGAAGCGACTGCTGAGCTATGTGCCGCAGAACTGTGATGAGGAGCCGCCTTCACTTCCATACGAGCAAGGCGATGAGATGCGCCAAGTGTTGAAAGACATCGTACCCGAGAACCCTAACCAGCCTTACGATATGAAGGAGGTTATTGCGGGTATCGTAGATGAGGATAGTTTTCACGAAGTACATAAGGACTTTGCAGAGAATATGATTGTTGGTTTTGCGCGTTTGGCCGGAAAGTCGGTGGGCGTTGTAGCGAATCAGCCGGCGTATTTGGCGGGGGTGTTGGATATTCATGCCTCGACCAAAGGTGCGCGTTTTGTGCGCTTTTGTGATTCCTTCAATATTCCTTTGTTAGTGCTTGAAGATGTGCCTGGATTCTTGCCGGGTACGGACCAAGAGTGGAATGGAATTATTACCAACGGTGCGAAGTTGTTGTATGCCTTCAGTGAGGCTACCGTGCCGCGCATTACTGTGATTACGCGTAAGGCATACGGCGGTGCGTACTGTGTGATGAATTCGAAGCAGATTGGTGCAGACATGAACTTTGCTTGGCCAACGGCGGAAATCGCCGTGATGGGTGCGAAGGGTGCAGCGGAAATTATTTTTAGAAAAGAGATTAAAGAGGCTGAGGATCACGAAGCGAAATTGGCCGAAAAGGAAGCAGAATATTCTGAGGCTTTTGCCAACCCGTATCGCGCGGCCTATCGCGGGTATGTGGATGATGTGATTCTGCCGGAAGAGACTCGTGAGAAGTTGATAAAGGCGTTTGCGATGTTAGAGAATAAGGCCGTAAAATTGCCGAAGAAAAAACACGGTAACCTTCCTCTTTAAATGTTTATAGACACGCACTGCCACCTGTACGACGAATATTTCGCGGATAAGAAATCTGATATCCAAAGCAGGGCTGTAGCCGCAGGCGTGACCACCGTTTTACTTCCCAATATCAGTGCTGAGAGCATTGAGGCGCTGGACAGCGTGGAGGCAGATTATCCCGAGCTCAAGATTGGGCGAATGATCGGCCTGCACCCTTGTTACGTAAAGGAGGATTGGAAGGATCAATTGGACCAATTGGAGGCGCATTATCGCGCCAACCCTCAGCAATATCTGGCAGTAGGTGAGATTGGTATGGACCTGTATTGGGACACCACCACCGAGGAAATGCAGGTAGAAGCCTTGAACAGACAATTGGACTGGGCGGTCGAATGGGATTTGCCTATTGCCCTTCACGTAAGAAGCAGTTTTAAGCAGTTGTTTCCTGTTCTCGAAGAGGCCCAAGTGCGCCATAATGGAAAGTTACGTGGGGTGTTTCACTGCTTCAGTGGCGGCAAGAAACAGGTAAAGCGTGCCTTGAAATTAGGGGAGTTTTACTTCGGAATAGGCGGGTCGTATACCATGAATAGATCGGCGACAGATATTGTTATAAAGGGCATTCCGCAGGACCGATTGATTTTAGAGACCGATGCGCCGTATCTTACACCAAAAGCGCTGCGTGGACAGAAGAATGAGCCCTCCTTCATGATTGAACCTGCAAAGGTGATGGCTGAGGTCTTAGAATTGGGTGTGGATGAGGTTGCTTCGATGACCTCTGATAACGCGAAGCGATTGTTTGGATTAGATGCGTAAGATTGCACTTATATACACCGGTGGCACCATCGGGATGCGACAGAATAAGCAGGGAAAACTAGCGCCTATGGATTTCGAATCTGTGGCCGAGAAGATTCCTGCGTTGAAGTTGCTGCCTATCGAGATTGTGCCTGTGACCCTAGATCAGCCCATAGATAGTTCGGAGATGGTGCCTGCCGTTTGGCAGGAACTTGCGAAAGTTATAGACGCTTTGATGGACAGTGTGGATGGGATGGTGGTGCTGCACGGCACGGATACCATGGCCTACACCGCATGTGCACTAAGCTTTATGTTTAAGGGTTTGTGCAAACCCATCATCATGACTGGGTCGCAGTTGCCTGTGGGTGTATTGCGCACGGATGCCGTAGAGAATATTGTCAGTGCTTTTGAATTTGCGGCGTTGGCCGATGAGAAGGGCAATGCTGTAATTCAAGAGGTGGCCATATACTTCGAATATGAGTTGTTGCGTGGCAATAGGGCGTACAAGCGTTCTTCGAATGAGTTTAATGCGTTTAGTTCGCCGAATTATCCCAAGCTGGCCAGCAGTGGGGTGAGTTTGAGTGTGAATGAGGATTTATTGTGGCGCAGCAATGATTCATATTCGTTGGATACCAGGGTGGACAATGCCGTGGGGGTAGTTACGTTGTATCCCGGTTTAGATTTTTCAGGACTACCTGCCTTGACCGATTGGAAGGTGTTGTTGTTGCGCACATTTGGTGCTGGAAATGCGCCAAAATCGATTGCGTTTTTAGAATTTTTAAAGCGCGTAGAAAAAAATGGAACCATTATTGTCAATACCTCACAGTGTGTGAGCGGTTCTGTTCTTCCAGGATTGTACGACAGCTCCAGTGCGCTTGAGGAAGTTAAAATGTTGAATGCCAAGGACATGACTTTTGAGAGTGCCTTGGTTAAGTCGATGATTCTCTTAGGTCAGGGCCTCTCTGAAGCCGAATTTTACATTAAGTTTCCGTTGTCTCTTTCAGGAGAGGTCTCAAACTAGGAATTGGACACCAATTTTTTGTATTTTCGGCCCGCAATGTCTCTACTCGGTGTTGGGTGAGACTGGCAATTAACACTTTTAAACAAGAAATTAATTCTTAAGAAAATGAAAAAAGCACTCTCTTTGCTTGCAATCGTTGCCCTTTCAATGGGTACCGTGAACGCCTACGCACAGGACGAAATGGCGGCTACTGAAGAAGTAGTAACAGATTCTGCTGCTACTGAAACTATGGATTCTGCGGATGCAGTTGTTGATTCTGCTGCTGCAGCTACTGACTCTGCTGCAACTGAAGAAGCTACTGAAGAGGTAGTTGAAGAAGTTGTTGAAACTGAAAAAGCATTTACTCAGATCTTGAAGGAGAAATTCATCGAGGGTGGTGCATTCTTCATGTCGTTCGTATTGTTGGCCTTGGTTTTGGGTCTAGCACTTGTTATCGAGCGTATCATTTACTTGACTTTCGCACAGACAAACACTGAGAAGTTGTTGAGCGAGGTTGAAGGTGCATTGAACAACGGTGGTATTGAAGCGGCTAAAGAAGTTTGTCGTAACACTCGTGGTCCAGTTGCTACTATCTTCTTTGAAGGTTTAGATCACTACGATGAAGGTCTTGATATGGTAGATAAATCAATCATGAGCGTTGGTTCTGTAGAGAACGGAAAGCTTGAGAAAGGTGTATCATGGATTTCATTGTTTATCGCATTGGCACCGATGCTTGGTTTCATGGGTACGGTAATCGGTATGATTGGCGCATTCGACGCGATTGAGGCTGCTGGTGATATTAACCCTTCTCTTGTAGCGGGTGGTATTAAAGTAGCACTTTTGACCACAGTATTCGGTTTGATTACTGCGATCATCCTACAAATTTTCTACAACCTTATCGTTGCGATGATCGACGGTATCGTAATCAAGATGGAAGATGCATCTATCTCTTTCTTGGATATGTTGGTAGATTTCAAAAAGAAAAATAGCTAAGAACTATGGCTGATAAACTCCCATTAATCGGACGTGTCCTAGGCATCGTTCTTGGTCTGATCGGCGTTGTACTATTTGTAATGGTAGCAGCGAACGAGGATCAAGCGTCAGGATTCGTTTCGTACGGGATGATCACTACTGTAGTTAGTGTGGTTATCGCCGTATTGAGCTTCGTGCTCTCGCTAGCAGTGAACCCTAAGGGGATCCGCGGCGTGGGTATCGGTTTGGCCGCTGTAATCGTTGTAGGTCTTTTGAGCTACGTACTTGCAGACGGATCAGATTACATGTCTTACAAAGACGTAACTGAAGAAACAACTAAGGCGGTTAGCGCCATGTTGAATGCATTCTACATCATCGGTGCTGGAGCAGTACTAGCTGTAGTTTACTCGCTTGTTTCTAGAGTTGCTAAATAAGGATTACTATGGCAAGAAATAAAAGAGCCATACCAGAAATTAACGCAGGTTCGATGGCGGATATCGCCTTCCTACTTTTGATCTTCTATCTCGTAACCACAACGATGGATACGGATAAGGGTATCAACAGGAAGCTTCCTCCTATTGACGATGAGTTGGTTCAAGATCCTCCACCTATTAAGGAACGTAACATCTTTACAGTTCTCGTGAACTCTAATGACCAATTGTTGGTAGAAGAAGAATACCTAGAGATTAGCGAATTACGCGCTAAGGCTATGGAATTCATCGACAACAACGGTGATGGATCATGTGAGTACTGTAAAGGTTACAGTGTTTCTACTAGTTCTGATAACCCAGATAAAGCGGTTATCTCTCTACAAAATGACCGTGGTACTTCGTACGGTATGTATGTGAAAGTTCAGAATGAGCTTGTTGCAGCCTACGAAGACCTACGTGAGCGTTATGCGGAGGAAGAGTACGGTCGTTCATACCGCGGTATGGATCCGGAAGAGGACAAGGAGATCATCAAAGAGGTGAAGAACGCTTACCAGCAGAAAATTTCTGAGGCAGAACCATTAAATATTGGTGGATAATGGCAGTAATTAAGAAAAAGAAGGATAAAGCGTTGCCAGCGGTAAACACGTCGGCACTTCCTGATATTGTATTTATGTTGTTGTTCTTCTTCATGGTTGCTACGGTAATGCGTGAGGTAGATTTGAAGGTGAGTGTAAACAAGCCTCAAGCAACTGAGATCCAGAAATTGGAACGTAAGTCTTTGGTTACTTACATCTACGCAGGTTCGCCGCGTCAGAAGTACCAAGATAAGTTCGGTAAGACGCCAAGAATTCAGCTCAACGATGCCTTTGCATCTATCGATGACTTACAACCGTTTGTTATCCAAGAGCGTGAAACTAAGGCTGAAGAAGACCGCCCAATGATGACGATGTCTATCAAAGCTGATAAGAGCGTTAAAATGGGTTTGATTTCTGATATCAAATTAGAGCTGCGCAAGGCGCAAGCTTATAAGATTAACTATAGTTCTCTGCAGCCTAAGAATGCGGAAGCATTGTATAGCTCAGACAACTAAGCAAAGAGAAAGCTTATATAGCGAAAGCCGGTCCCCTTGGGACCGGCTTTTTTGTTTTCTAGATGTAATCTAAAATTTTTGGCGCAACCAAGCCGTATGCTTACGCTGAATCATTCTCAACAGGTAGATCCCAAGAGCAAGCGGGATAAGGCCTGCTATGCTCCATCCTAGGGCCATGGTGCTTTCATTTTGAAGCTCGCCTCCTGCTGCGTAGGAAGAGAACAAGGCGAAGCCGTTGTTGATACTGTGCAAAAGGATTGGCCCCCATAAGCTGCCTGTCCAAAGCTTGGTGTAGCCAAGAAGCACGCCCATGAAAAGGAGGGGAATGAAGCTTAAGGGCTGTTGGTGAGCAATTGCAAAGCAAAGGGCACTTGCTAATACGGCACCGCGAAACCCGATGGTTCTGTGAAAGAGCTTTTGAAGAACGCCGCGGAAGAAAAACTCCTCACCGAAGGCGGGGATAAGTACCATGACCATCGTGTTTGCTAAAAGGGCTAAAACTGTGGTGTCGCTTAAAAGCGTTTGTAAGGTGTCTGTAACGGTGGCCTCTTGGTCCTTCAAGCCTTGGAAATAGGCGTTATCTGGAACGATGTATTGGTTGAATTGGGCCAGGAGATCTATCGCGAAGAATGCACCGAAGGATATTAAAGCTAGGCCTAAGTAGGTGTGCCATTTTGGGGGAAGGTTTTCGGCGTTTTTGCGCGCGTGTGGGGCAGAGTTATAGGTAGGTAAAAAGCGCAGGTCAAGAAATAGGGAGGGATTGCTCGATGCCATTTGCGCAAAGATTAGGGGTGGCATAACAAAGAGACCGAGGGAAACTGAGAATTGGAACCACCGCATGCCTTCTGGTGAGGTCAGTCCATAGGTCTTATTTACAAAGGTCATTCCTATTCCACCGAAAAATGCTAGAGAGGCTAAAGTCACAAAAAAGAAGGTCATTGTACTTCTTGCATTCCCCCATTTTAAAGTCTTGTCAGTGTAGCTCATCCCGTCGTATTTTTGCAGCATGGTAAAGATAGGTGATATCGAATTAGGGGACTTCCCGTTATTGCTCGCTCCGATGGAGGACGTGAGTGATCCGCCCTTTAGGAAACTCTGTAAAGATCATGGGGCGGATGTGATGTACACCGAATTTATCTCTTCAGAAGGTTTGATCCGCGATGCTGCAAAGAGCGTCAAGAAATTGGACTTCTACGAATATGAACGCCCCTTGGGTATTCAGATTTTTGGGAACGAGATTGAGAGCATGAAGCAAGCTGCAGAAGTTTGTGCCGCCTCTAATCCGGATATTATCGATATCAACTATGGCTGTCCAGTCAAGAATGTCGCTTGTAAAGGTGCCGGTGCCGGTATCCTTCAGGACATTCCTAAGATGGTCAAGATGACGGCTGAGATCGTCAAGGTTGTTGATAAGCCTGTTACCGTGAAGACTCGATTAGGGTGGGATGAGAACAGCAAATACATCGTTGAAGTTGCTGAGCGCCTCCAAGATGTAGGCATTCAGGCCATTTCTATTCACGGTCGTACTAGAAAGCAGATGTATAAGGGTGAGGCCGATTGGTCACTGATTGCAGAGACTAAGAACAATCCCCGCTTGCACATCCCCGTTTTTGGAAACGGCGACGTGGACAGCGGCCCAAAGGCACTAGAGTACCGTAATAAGTATGGTGTTGATGGCATTATGATCGGTCGTGCATCTATTGGTTATCCATGGATTTTTAACGAGATCAAACACTACTTCGAGCACGGCGTGGAAGCGAGAAAGCCCTCTGTGAAGGAGCGTGTGGCGGCAGCGAGAGAGCACTTTGAATTGAGCCTGAAGTGGAAGGAAGAGCGTTATGCCATCATGGAAACCCGAAAGCATTACACCAACTACTTCCGTGGTCTCAGTCATTTTAAGCCGTACCGTACGCGTTTAGTGACCATCGAAGATCCGTCGGAAGTCTTGGCGACTTTAGACGAGATCGAACAAGAATACATTGCTAAATATGGTAATGAACAAGATTTAGGAGATCTTAACAACCTGCAGTACGGTCGTACTGAGGACAAGCAAACTACTTAATTACTCGGCGTGTTGCCCACGCGCTGAGCGTGCTGCCGATGCCCAGAACGATGGCACTGGTCAATACAATGTGTTCCCATTTTAAACTGACGGGATAATATTCTTGGACATATCCGGTTCCTAAGGGCACTATACCTACGTAGTGTTGTAGGGCAATAATTCCTAGACCTACAATTAATCCACTCAGCCATCCGGTGGCAACAATCAGTAGACCGTTTTTAAAGAAGATGCTGCGCAAGTCGCCTTCAGAAGCACCCATGGCCCATAAGGTGTGTACATCGCCTTTCTTTTCCAGCGCTATGATGATCAGGGCACTGACGACACCGAAGCTTGCGAGCAATACAATAAAGGCCAGGATAAATACCACAACTATTCTTTCAGAGCGCATGACTTTGAAGAGGGTGGCTTCCTGTTCCAATCGGTTGGCAATGGTCATTCTATTTCCAAAATGCGCTTCAATAGCCTTGCGCACTTTACGCTCATCTGCGGTATGGATCTCTACAAATGACGGGGCTTTGGCACCGGTGAATTCTTTGAACCAACCTTGCGGGGCTAGGGCATACTTCTGGTCGTAGTCGGGTTGTACGCTATGTATGGCCGTCGCGAATGCATTCTGACCATCAATGGCATCGCTTAGATTTAGAACACTCGTTTTTGAAGTGATCTTTGGGAGGTAGACTGAAACAATAGGCGGTGGGTTGGTAGAGCTTATTCCTAAGTGATAGGCGATACCTGCTCCCAAAGTCAATGTGTAAGTTCCAAAGTCCATCCCTGGATCTGCCATGGTTAGCAGGTGTTCCGGTAAATGATGCTTTTCTGCGTATTCTTCAGGTACACCCAATAGATAAGCGATGTGCTGATTCTCTCCATAGGTGAGCAGTACTCGCTTCTCATAGATGGACATGGTCGAGGTTTGCTCAAAATTTGCTTCAAGACCGCTTAAAAACAGCGAATCTTCTTCATTGAGTTCAATGTAAGGACTAGTGGCCGATTCAATTTTTAGTGTCGCGTTGGCGTCCTCGAATTGGGTTAAAATAAGATCCTCGAGCCCAGCAAAGGCGCTCAAAACTACAGTCATGGCTGCCGTTCCCAATGCCAAGCCTACCAAAGCCGCAAGGGACATCAGTCGAATGGCTCCCAGTTTACCTAAGGAGAAGAAGTATTTCTTAGCTATGAAGGACGAGAACGACGGCAAGGTGTCCTACTTAATAGGGCTTTCACCTTCCCCGCGAAGTAGGCGCTCGATGTTCTCTTCGTATTCCAAAGAATCGTCCGTATAGATCATGAGTTCTGGCGTTACGCGAAGCTGGTTACCTACACTGTGGCCCAATGCGCCACGAAGCTTGCTTTGGTTCAGTGCGATAAATTCTTCTACTTCTTTAGTTTTCGCCACAGGGAAAATACTAACGTAGATTTTCGCGACACCCAAATCTGGACTCACGCGAACCTTGCTTACACTCAGTAGTGTGCCAGAGAAATTTTCACGGGCCATTTGTTGTAGAATAGTCGCCATCTCCTTCTGAAGAAGCTTGGCAATCTTAAGTTGTCTTGTACTTTCCATGCTACAAAGATACCATTTGCGCCAATTCAATTAAATTCGCTTCGAAGTGCTTTTATGAAATCATTCGCCCGCATCTTATCGCTCTTGAAGCCCTACATGCCGCTAGTCGTGTTGGCCGCTGTGTTCAACATGCTCACAGTCGTCTTTAGCATTGGGTCCGTGGGTGCATTGATTCCCATCTTAAACCTCATTTTTGACACCCCTGGCACCGAGCTGTCGAGTGCTGCGGGATGGAAGCTGGCCCTCGCCGAGACGGTAGAATCTTATAAGGCACAGCACGGGGCTGCCAAGACCCTCCAAGCAACGGTCGCCATCACCTTCTGCATCTTCATTCTCAAGAACATCAGCCGATACGCGGCCTTATTTACCCTTGCTCCGGTTAGAAATGGGGTGGTGGCGTACCTAAAGCAACAATTACACGACAAGTGGATTTCCTTAAGTCTGCGCAAGCATAGCGATCTTAAAAAAGGCGATATGTTGACCCGTGCAACAGCCGATTTGAACGAGATTGAATGGTCGATGCTCAAGGGTATGGAAGGTTTTGTAAGAGATCCATTGATGATTGTCGGGACCTTAGTGCTGCTTTTTACCATGAGCCCAAAATTGACCCTATTGGCCATCGCCATTATCCCTATATCTGGTGGATTGATTGCAACGGTGGGACGTAGTTTAAAGAAGAGTGCGAAGAAGGCGCAAGAGGAATTGGGCCAGAATACTTCTGCGCTAGAGGAAGTCTTGACCAACCTACCCATCATTAAAGCTTTTGTGGCTGAAGAGGCCATGTCTAAACGCTACGAGCAAAGTTTGTCGGCATGGACCGCTCACATGGTCAGCGTATTTCGCAAGCGCGACCTAAGCTCACCCATCGCCGAAGTTTTAGGTGTGAGTGTCTTGCTCGTTGTCCTTTATTTAGGGGGAATGGAAGTCATTGATGGACGCAGCCTCACCGGTGGCGAACTCATTGCATTCGTTGTGTTGTTTTACCAGCTCATCCCCGCGTTTAAGAACGTGACCAATGCGTTGTACGATATTCAAAAGGGCAATGCCTCTGCTGCCCGTGTTTTTGAAGTGCTTGACATGGAGGAGGCGCGCAACGGCTCCATTGCACCAAAGCAGGAGCAATGGCAAGAGGACATCAAGTTCTCTGGGGTCCAATTCGCCTACACTGACCGTCCCATCATCAACGCGCTCGATCTTATTATTCCAGCAGGAAAAACCACCGCTCTTGTTGGGCCTTCGGGATCTGGGAAAACTACGTTACTTCACCTTTTGGCTGGGTTTGCACACCCGCAGCAAGGGACCATCTCCTTGGGCAATCTCAATCTGCAGGACGCCGAGCTCAAAGCCTATCGAAGAAATTTGGGGTGGGTGCCTCAGCAACCGTTGTTGTTCAATACCTCTTTTGCGGGCAATGTGGCCTTGGGCAGTACACCAGACCTAACTAAGGTTGGTGAAGCCTTGGAGGCAGCCTATTGTACCGAATTTGCTGGGGATTGGGCCGAGGGCAAACCTATCGGTGAGGGTGGATCAAGCCTAAGTGGAGGCCAGCGCCAAAGGTTGAGTATCGCACGTGCCTTTTATGCTGATCCGAAGTTGTTGCTTTTGGATGAGGCGACTGCTGCGCTCGACAATGAAAGCGAAGCAAGGGTGCAGCAGGCGCTTGAGGGATTGATGAAGGACCGCACGACTGTAGTTGTGGCCCACCGATTAAGCACCATTAAGAACGCCGACCAGATCGCCTACGTTGAAGAGGGTCGTGTGGTGGAATTGGGTACACATGCAGAGCTGATTGAAAAGGGCGGAAAATATGCTGCATTGGTTAACTTAGGAGACCTAAACGCTGAATAATGAACAATCACCTTACCAAGATCGAACACCTCGGCATCGCTGTAAAGAGTCTTGAAGAAGGCAATGCTTTGTACACCAAGATTTTGGGTGTGCCTCCCTATAAGGAGGAAGCCGTGGAGAGCGAAGGGGTGCGCACTAGTTTCTTTAAGGCAGGTCCGAATAAAATTGAGCTTTTGGAGGCGACCAATCCGGAAAGTCCCATCGCGAAATTCATTGAAAAGCGCGGCGAGGGCATTCACCACGTTGCTTACGCTGTTGACGATATCAAAGCAGAGATGGCGCGTCTCGAAGGCGAAGGATTTACTTTGCTCAACAAAGAGCCCAAGGCCGGTGCAGATAACAAATGGGTGTGTTTCTTGCACCCCAAAGGCACTGGTGGTACGCTAATTGAACTTTGCCAAGACCGCGGGTAATTCCTTGGCCAAATTTTGCTCTTGAAGGTTGAACAGGAAGGTGTTGATGCCAAGCGCTTCGGCAGCCTCGATATTGGCAGGAGAATCGTCTATAAAGAGTACTTCTTCCGGTTGAGCATTCATGTGCTGCAAGACATAGTTGAAATAGCTCGCATCAGGTTTTCTGTGGCCAATTTCATACGACAAAAACAAAGCCTCAAACTTTTCTACGAAGCTGTTCCACAAGAATGGACCGGCTTGTTTACGGATGTGTTTGATGTGCGCCTCGTTAGTGTTGCTTACTAAACACAGATCATAGGATTTGCCCAACTTTTTTAAGAAAAGCGTTGGGTCCGTCATTTCGCCCAGAAGTTCATTCCAAGCATATGCTATGGCAGACGAGCTTTGAAGATGCTTGCAGCTGGAGGCGATCTCTTGGAAGAATTGCGCCGAAGAGATTTCGCCTACTTCATATTCGTGATTGAGGCGCTGAATGCCTTCCTCAGTGAATTGGACCCCACGCTCCTCAAACGCCTGTTTTGTGCGCTCAGGGAAGATGGGAATGAAAACGTTTCCGAAGTCGAACCAAATTTGCTTTATCATGGCCAGGGGCTTTAATCTTGTTGCAAGTTACAGCGCAATAGACCTAAATGCCGTGACCAATGTTTGCTCTTCTAGTGAACGGCAAATTTCACAACGGCCATTCTCTTGCCGTCGGTTAGCTTCAATACATATTGTCCGGGACGCAATGCCGTAATACTGACTTTATCATCAATCACTGGTCCGGCAAGTAATGTTCTTCCTACGTAATCAGTGATTTCATAGTTCATATCAACTCCGCCTTGAATAAGCAAAACATCTGTTGCAGGGTTTGGATAAACTGCTACACTTAATTGGTTTTCATTAATACCAATTCCGTAAACGGTCACACTGATATTTGCGGTATCCGACACGCCGTAGGTCCAAGCGATGGCGCTGAGTTCACCGGGTCCGTTACCACTTACTCCCCAAGCGATTTGAACGCTATCGATGCCGTAAGCCATTTCTATAGATCCGTTCGTTACCATCCATTGTACACTGTCTACATAACCGCTGTGCTGAAGAGTATAGGTGACAGTATCATTGCCGTAGATGGAATCTGCAGGAGCAGCAATCTGTATGATAGGAGCATCAACAGTGAAAGTAGTGCTGTCGACTAAGGCGCGATTACAGGCGCCCATGAAGGAAACAGAATCTACATTATAGTCGAAGACTAGGCTCCATGTTCCCGGGGTCATCAATGCCGAACTTTGAAGTCTAAAATTCTTGAAAGTGTTATCCGTGGGCTGTGCCGAAAGTACATAGGCTACGGCGCCTGTTGGATCTGTCAATCTTACCTGAACGGAATCAAAATTCGCACTGTTTGGATAGATCGCGTGCGATGTGCTTACATACACGGTATCACTTAGGAAGTTAGCTGAAGCAGAATCTACAGTAGCATTTGCCAAGTTTGATGAAGCATTGTTGTGGAAGTTGAAAACAAATTCTTTTTCCGTGATGCCCATGAATTTGAACGTGCCCGTGGTATCCTTGTCCCATTCTGTTACTTTAATGCTTACCACTGCAGTTTGTTGCACAGAGCTTTGAGCAACCATGGTCCCTGTTGCTGCATCAATGGTTAATGACCCGTTAGGTCCAAGAGGTGCAGCATTGCTGTAGCCAGTTGCATAAGCAATATTAGAAGGGGTTAGCATATTAGCACTACCGCCCTTAACATTAGTAATTTGGTAAGAGAGGCTATCACCGTCCGGATCAGGGTAGTTGAGTACAAATGAAGAAGGCGTGTTGAGTGGCGCCGCCATAATGCGGTTGTCGAAATCTACGCTGTTGTTGTATTGACGTCCTGACGGTCTTGAAGAGACGATTCTCGTTGTTAAATAAATGCTTTGAGATGAAGGGTTACTCAAGTTCGTCGCTGTCATTGGTCGACAACAAACAGAATAGGCGAAATCATAAACGCTGGAAGCGTCAAGGGTGACGTTCGCACTGTATTTATGCACCGCATAGCTGATGGTAGAGTTACAGGTATTGGTAGGTGTGGTGACGCTTGCTTGGGTCAAAGAAAGTGTTGAAACAGTGCTTTGGTTGACTTTCTTGTAGTAAACAGAAGCGGTATTAGGCAAGTTCACCCCAGTAACGTCCCTAAACAAGTAGAGGTTGATTTTGTAGGTGCGTTGGTTCCCACTCTGACTTACAAATTCATAAGTGAAATTACCGCTAATGAGGTGACTAGCTGAGGCTTGAAAACTAAAAAGTAGGACTAGGGCGATTAGGATCTTGCGCATGGTTCATTTATTTGACTCGAAGATAAACAATCAACTAATGCTCAATTCGTCGAATGAGTAAACGGAAATAAATTTATTACCTTATTCAAAACTAGCAAAATGGATAGGAGAAAGTTTCTTTTAAATACAGGGTTGTTGGGACTTTCGGGTCTTTTTCCATTTGGTGTAATCGCAAAGCAGAAACCGCCGAGCTGGCAGGAGTTGGTTGAGTGGGCACGTTGGGCGCCTAGTGTTCACAACCTGCAGCCGCATCGACTCAAGATAATTTCTGAGGAAAAGGCGCTGCTTTGTTACGATCCCAAATTCTTATTGCCCGTGGGCGACCCAAGATCTGAGTTTGCCACTGCTGTAATGGGTGTCTTTGCAGAAAGTTTATCCATTGCCGCTGCCCCTTTCGGATACAAGGTAGAGATGTCGACTATTCTACAAACTATTTCCACGGAATATGAAGAAGTGCAGCCCTTTGCCCAGTTGCAATTGGTTCCGAGTATTGCAAAGGAGTCTTTAGCACCCGAGCTGATGCTAAAGCGCAGGACTTCACGCACCGATTATAACGGCGAGCCGCTTTCTATGGCAACCATAAAAAGCTGTGGGGAAATTGTTTCCAATCTCGGGGGAACGTTGTTCCATACCCACGACCCTGAAAAAGTGGAGATGTTGGTGAAAATAAATCAAGCTACGCTCTTTGAGGACCTCAGTCATGGGCCTATGCGAGAAGAGCTGGATAGGTTGTTCCGCTATTCAAAAAAGGAGGCGGAAGAATCTCGTACAGGTTTATGGACCAAGTGTATGGGGTTCCCAGGGAAGCTGGTAAAATCGGTTTTCAGACATCATGAAAGATGGACCAAAGGCCCCAGAAGAAAAATGCTCTCGAGTTATTACGGCAACACCTACAAGGGTACGGCCAGTATCATGTGGATACAACACCCATGGTCTAAGCCAGAGGATCAGGTTAATTTTGGCCGCATACTTTGTCGTATTTGGCTACAACTGGCAAAGGAGGATGCGTACATGCACCCCTTTGGAAGTCTTATTACGAATGTCACTGCCTTTGAAAGCCTGTCAAATAGTTTGGAGCTCGATGAAAAAAGTGATGCTCCTTTAGCCTTTATCTGTAGAGCGGGATACAGCAAGGAGCCTCCAAGAAGTTTTAGAATTAACACAACAGATATACTACTGCCATGAAAAGATTGCTTGTTTATTACTATGCCCGATTAGGCGGCGTTTATCGTGAAATGTTCCTCACCTTTCCCTGGGCCATTAAGTTCCTCTACGTTCCAGGCTTTAATGGATTGAGAAACTTTAACAGTCGCGCTAGAGCGTATTACCAGTTTCGATTTGCTAAAAAATACGTGCCTGCATACCGCGATTTCCTGCAGAAACAAGGTTTTAGCGAGCCGTCTTTTAACGGACTGGTTCCAAACATTGAAGAGATTCCTTGGATGGACAAAGAGAATTACATTAAGACATACGACATGGACAGCCGTTGTGTAGATGGTAAAATTCCTGAGCGCAATATCATCTTTGATGAGAGCTCGGGTTCTTCGGGTACGGCGACTAATTGGGTTCGGGGAAAAACGGAGAGAAAGCGCAATGGAAAGATCATTCGATTTGGCTTTGAAACACTCTTTGGCTCCGATCCGCACTTTATCATCAATGCTTTTGCCTTGGGTCCCTGGGCTACGGGAGTGAATGTGACCATGTCCTGTGTGCCGTTTTCCATGCTTAAATCCTTAGGGCCCGAGAAGGAAAAGATTGAGAACACCTTACGTCAGTTCGGAACGAAGTACAAATACGTCATCATGGGCTACCCGCCGTTCTTAAAGCAATTGGTAGATGGCAGTGACATTCCGTGGGCAGATTACAACATCTCGTTCATCTTTGGTGGGGAGTCGATGTCTGAGGGGATGCGCGATTTCCTTTACAGTAAGGGCATCAAAAAGGTATACAGTTCTTTGGGGGCGTCCGATTTAGAATTGAACCTAGGCTCTGAAAATGACTTTACGATTAGTCTACGAAGATTGATGCGTTCCAACCCGGCTTTGCGCGAGCGAATAACCAAACACGATGGTGCACTACCTATGATCTTCCAATACAATCCTTCAGATTTCTTGGTGCACAATACCGACGATGGCGAACTTATCATCACCGTCTGTAGATTCCACTATGTAGCCCCAAAGGTCCGTTACAACATACATGACAGGGGCCATCAAGTAACCATTAAAGAGATGTATGCGATCTTCGAAGAATTGGGTATAGATAAAAATGAAATTACGGCCCCGAGAACTGATCTGCCGCTACTGTTCCATTATGGTCGGGCAGATATGACTGTGGCCTTTTTCGGTGCAAATGTGAGCCCGGTGGACATCCAAGAATCGATGTTTGAAATTCCAACTCTAGTGGAAAAGTGCAATACATTCCAGATTAGAACCCGTGAAAATGAAACGGGCGACAAAACCCTTCAGATCCTATTGGAAGCCAAGGAAGGAATGGATTGGAAAGGTGAAAATGCACAAGATTTAAAGGAGCAATTGACCAAGCGACTCACGGAGATTAATCAAGATTTCAGAGCGGCCTATGCGATGGCTGGTGCCGAAAGAGTCGACCTTGTACTGTGTCAACACAACGAGGGCGATTTCGCCAACAATGACATTCGTATTAAAGCACGCTACTTGAGTTAAAATAATTGGCTTCTCTTATAAACTCTACACTATATTTGCCCTCCCGGGCTCATAGCTCAGTTGGTTAGAGCACCTGACTCATAATCAGGTGGTCGCAGGTTCGAGCCCTGCTGGGCCCACTTTAAAGCACTTCCATTTGGAGGTGCTTTTTTGTTGTTGCATTCGATGTAGCAAGGGCGAAATGTCCATTGCTTTTTAGTGCAAGGCTGTTTATTCCAGTAGGGCGCCCATTGCGTCTTCAATATCGCCTGGGGTGGACATAATTTTAGAGAATGTTCGCATCGTTAAGTCAGGGAAAGATAAAGCGATACGGTAACGTCCGTGTAACATGTAAACTTCATTGTCGAGGATTAAAATCTCGTAAGGTAAAAAGCAGGTATGCTTGGGATTATCAATATCAATGATGGGTAAAAACTTTTGCTCTCCATCTGCTCCTGAAAGTCCAATGCCATAAAGAGCCGCTTTTTTGCCCTCAAGAACGATGGAATAGACCAATTGAGCTTCCGTGGAATTTTTGGCTAAACCCCTCTTTAGGGCTGCCTGAGCCTCTTCAAAGCTCTTGAATTTTTTGAGTCTTACTTGATCCTCAAACTCGGGCATCCCGAACATGTACTGGTATTCGTAGAGATCATCTAGGTCTAGTCCTTCTTGGGAGCCGTAGGCCATGGGAGTCGAAATAGCCGCTGCTTTAAAGATAGCTTTAACCTTTCCTTCCGTTGACTTTACTTTGGATTGAATGGATTCAAAATCATCTTGAAAATAGGCCGCACACCAGTAGCTAGGATTGGTGGCTGATAGATGAATACCCACCGCACCTTTGTAGATAGCGATGCGTTGTGCTAATGCAAAAGCTCGTTCTGGTCCGGAACTCTGTACCGCCGATTTGATATCTGAGCTTGTATAAACTAGCACCCAACGATTGGCATCTTTTGCGGGTTGGTATTCTCCCAGTATTTCCAATCCTTGCGCTTTAATACTTTCTCGAACCATTGACTGGGCCTCTGTGAAATTCTTCTCCGTCATTTGACCGCCCCAATAGGGTTTCAAGGTTTGCGCATCAATATTACCAAGTGTTAGGATTAGGCTAAATAGAAGAGTGAGACCAGTTTTCATGATAAAGTGTTTAGGTTGATGAATGCACCACCATGGGGTTGATTTCGACACCTTACATGTTGGTTCAGCTTAAAAATAGGGTTTTTAGACGACAGGTAGCCTTCCTTAAGTTTTGTTGCTGTTTTATGATTTGGCTTTGCTGGAGATTGTTATTCCTAATAGCGATATGAGCCAATGCAATAAAGGATACAGGGCGAGTGCTGCTAGTGGGTTAGTCATTGATAGTCCTCGAGTAATAAAAAGCTCTGGGATGTAGAACAGAGTTAATATGCTATGGAGGATGGCCGATTGTGTAACGGCTTCCCGGGTGCTTTTAGATTGAATGGAGAATTGGCTCCCTAATACGATGTAGAGGATGAATAGTATTTCGTACGCCAGATAAATCCATTTAGTATGAATATAGATAGAGCTCAGGTGCAATAAGAAATAGAGCAGCCCAATGTAGGTATGCGTTGACTTTGGGAAATAGGATTTCATGGCTAAAAAATAAGGGCGGCTCCATCCGGAGCCGCCCTATTATTGAATCATCAAAAATTATAGGTCAAAGCGGTCAAGGTTCATCACCTTGGTCCACGCTGCGACAAAGTCATTGACAAATCTTTCTTCTGCGTCGCCAGAAGCGTATACCTCTGCGATAGCGCGCAGTTCAGAGTTTGAACCGAAGATCAAATCTGCACGGGTTGCAGTCCACGCTACTTCACCGTTGCTTCTGTATTTGCCTTCGAAAAGGAGCTCGTCCTCGTCTACAGGGCTCCACTCGTAATCCATGCTTAGTAGGTTTACGAAGAAGTCGTTGGTGAGTTGGCCAGGGCGTTCGGAAAGAATACCGTGGTTGCTCTCATCGAAGTTCGCGTTGAGTGCGCGCATCCCGCCTACAAGCGCTGTCATTTCAGGCGCTGATAGAGTGAGTAATTGTGCTTTGTCTACTAAAAGCTCCTCCGTGGTCAGTGTGTATTTTTTCTTTTGGTAGTTTCTGAAACCATCGGCCATTGGCTCAAGTACGGCGAATGAGTTTACATCCGTCTGTTCTTGTGAGGCGTCCATTCGACCAGGAGTGAAAGGCACAGATAGGGAGTGCCCAGCTGCTTTGGCTGCTGCCTCTACTGCGGCGCTACCCCCTAGGACGATGAGGTCAGCCATGCTTACTTTCTTGTTGCTCGAAGATGCGTTGAAATCTGATTGGATACCTTCATACATGTCTAATACTCGCTTCAATTGCTCTGGGTTATTTACTTCCCAATTCACTTGCGGTTCCAAACGAATACGTGCGCCGTTAGCACCACCGCGACGGTCAGATTCACGGTAAGAAGATGCCGAAGCCCAAGCCGTTTCGATAAGCTCGTTGTGTGGTATGCCTGAGTTCAGGATTTGTTTCTTTAGTCCAGCAATGTCGGAAGCACTAATGAGATCGTGGTCGCGAGCTGGAATAGGGTCTTGCCAGATGAAATCTTCCTGAGGAATTTCAGGACCTATGTAGGTAGTTTTTGGTCCCATATCTCTGTGCGTCAGCTTGAACCAAGCCTTAGCGAAAGCCTCTTCAAACTTCTCAGGGTTTTCTATAAAGTCCTCACAGATAGCGCGGTAAGCTGGGTCCTCCTTTAAAGCAAGGTCTGAAGTAAGCATCGTTGCCTTGTGCTTTTTCTCAGGATCGAAAGCATCTGGAAGGATGGCTGCCTCACTCACTGTAGTCCACTGATGAGCACCTGCAGGACTCTTGGTCAATTCCCATTCATTATTAAATAGAATACTCAAATATGCATGGCTCCATTGCGTAGGTGTAGGCGTCCAAATCACTTCCAATCCAGAAGTAATTGCATCGGCACCTTTACCACTTTTATAGCTGCTTTTCCATCCGAAGCCTTGCTCTTCAATAGCCGCTCCTTCAGGGGCTGCACCAACATTATCTGCTGGGCCTGCACCGTGCGTTTTACCAAACGAGTGTCCACCCGCGATAAGTGCCACGGTTTCTTCGTCATTCATACTCATACGAGCGAAAGACGTACGGATATTTTTCGCAGAAGCTAGTGGATCTGGGTTGCCGTTTGGTCCCTCAGGATTCACGTAGATAAGTCCCATCTGTACTGCGGCAAGTGGGTTTTCAATGCTCAGGTCGAGCTCGCCATCTTCGTTCAATCGGCGTGTATCGAGCCAATCGCCTTCTGGTCCCCAGTACACATCCTCTTGTGGTTCCCAAACATCAGGGCGACCACCTGCGAACCCAATAGTTTCAAAGCCCATAGATTCGAGGGCTACGTTACCGGCGAGGATCATCAAATCTGCCCATGAAATAGCTTGACCGTATTTCTGTTTCACCGGCCAAAGCAATCTTCTAGCTTTGTCTAGGTTACCGTTATCAGGCCAAGAGTTCTGTGGCGCAAAACGCTGGATACCCATACGTGTACCTCCACGGCCATCGCCAGTTCTGTAAGTACCGGCGCTGTGCCAAGACATACGAATGAAAAGAGGACCGTAGTTGCCGTAATCTGCAGGCCACCAATCTTGTGAATCTGTGAGAACGGCCTCGATATCTGCTTTGAGTGCATCGTAATCTAATGCCGCAAAAGCTTCTTCATAGTTAAACTCGTCCCCCAGTGGATTGACGAGCTCGGAGTTTTGTTTTAATACTTCAAGGTTGAGTTGGTTTGGCCACCAATCTCCGTTCTTTTTAACAGTAGATATTTGGTCGGTGGTATGTCCGCCATCAAAACCCATTGGGCAGCCTCCACCCTCTGCTTTCTCAGCATGTCCGGAGCCTTCCCCAGTACATCCTTGCAGAAGGGCCAAAGCAGCGACAGCTACTAATAGTTTCTTCATGATAGTGTTTGTTTTGGTTTAACACCATCAATTTCTTAAACCATATCAATAGTTCCAATCGAATGGACTTAGTGTCCAATAGTCTAAATCTATATCTCGTTCTTCCAAAGTGAGTCATTTGGGTGCGCGGCCTCAAAGTTGACTGGTGAACCGTTGATTGCCTCAGGTAATTCTAATGCCCTGGCATGAAGCGCTATTTGATTCTTTAGATAGGGAACAGTTGAACCGTATTTCTCGTCGCCGATGATGGGGCAACCGATGTGGCTGAGCTGTGCGCGTATTTGGTGAAAGCGGCCGGTTTTGGGTTTTATTTCGAGTAGGAATTGGTCTTCTGTTGAGGAAAGGATTTTATAGCTCAATTCTGCTTTTTTGGCGCCTTTGACTTTCGGGTCAACAATGAGGGCCTTTTTGTTTTTCGAATCAGTAAGAAGGTAGTTGATGAGTGCGCCGCTGGTCTTTTCTGGCGCTTTGGAGGTAATGGCCCAATAGGTTTTTTGAATCTGTCGCTCTTCGAACCATCTGTTTAGGGTTTTCAACGTGCCTCGCTTCTTTGCGAAGATTACTACTCCGCTGGTAACTCTGTCTAGTCGGTGGACAACTCCAAGGAAAGGATCGTTGATTTTTTGCTTTAGATAGGTGCGACAGTTGGCCTCCAAATTATTGGCTTCGAAGGGGTTATCTTCGGTAATTATCCCTGCAGGTTTTTGAACGACCAACAATTGGTTCGATTCAAATAAAACGCCTTCTTTTTCTACCATGCGAGCAAGCTAATCATTTAACGGGAATTTCATTTTTAAGCGCTTCCAATTCACAAGATAAAGTTGCATCTTCGAGGCAATGAAACGTTGGGGGTCTATATTTATGTTATTATTTGTAAGTCAGTATGTTACGGCTCAAGTGACTACGGTTCGAGTGATGACTTACAACATCTTGAACTACAGAAATTCCACCAACGAGTGCAACGGCAATACGAACTCTGCCAGTAGCAAGGAAGTAGCCTTAGATACCATCGTTCGTAACATGCAGCCGCACATCATTTGTTTTCAGGAGGTTGGTGCATCCGCAAACAACGCTACGTATTTACTGAATAACGCGTTGAACACCACTAGTTCGACTAACTGGACGACGACGAATTACACCAACAATAGCTTTTCCTCTTTAACCAATGTTATTGCCTACCGCAGTGACATTATTGGTTTGATCTCACAGGACGTGATCACCAAGGATTTAAACAACAATAATCTGGTCCGTGTGGTAGACGTTGCTCGATTCTATTACAAAGATCCACTGCTTAATGCCCAGAGCGACACGGTGACTTTCACTGTCATAGGCGCGCATTTCAAAGCGGGTAGTGGAACCTCAAATTCTTCACAGCGCAATGCGATGGCTGGTGCTATCATTGATTATATCGAGAACGATGCTGTCGATGCGAACATCATGCTCATGGGAGACTTCAATATGTATGCGTCTTCCGAGAGCGGGTATCAGACCTTGATTGCTGGAAGCGGATTCCGTTTTGAAGACCCGATAAACAGTTCAGGAAGCTGGAACAACAACAGTTCATTCGCGGCTATACATACACAGAGTACAAGGAATGGTGGTTCGAACAGCTGTTTTTCAGGAGGCGGGTTAGACGATCGATTCGATCAAATTCTCTGTTCCGAGGACATCATCGAAGGTGAAGACGGAATGGTGTATGTTCCCAACACCTACTTCGCTGTCGGAAATGACGGTAACCATTTCAACGATCCTGTAAATTCAGGCACAAACTATAGTGTGAGCAGTACAGTTTTATCTGCCCTTTACTCCTTAAGCGACCACCTGCCAGTAATTGCAGATTTTGATATAGACCTCCAAGGATTGAATACTACCGAGTTGGAAGTGCCGGTTTTAGAAAACCCAATGCGTCAACCGGCTCAATTGGCCGATTATTACCTGCGTTATGGTCTTTCTCTCTACACATTGGATGGACGAAAAGTATTTGAAAAGCCGGAAGGTAAACCTGCCACAGTACAAGGGCTTCCATCGGGACTTTATATTGCTCATTGGTCCAAGGACGGACGCAGCACAACCACAAAACTGATGCTATGGTAAGAAGAGTACTCGCTGTTTTGTTGTTGCTGCCTCTGCTGAGTGTTGCTCAAGGATTTGAAGAATTCCAAACGACGCGTGCTAATGTGCGTTTGAGTGCGACCAACGTTGGGACTTTTGGTAATGCCTTCCGCGGGTATCGCGACGGATCGGGGACACCTTCCATGGAATATCCTGCCGGTTCAGGTATAGAACACCTTTTTGAAGGCGGCCTTTGGTTTGGCGGTATAGACAACGGTGTGGTTCGTGTGAGCACGTCAGCCTACGATGCGCCTCAGGGCTATGCGCCAGGACGCGGCGGCTTTGAGTTCAATGCCACCCAAGGAGCCAATGTCGTGGAGAAAAGCTCGCTTCGCTCTTCACCAAATTACCGCGCAGATGCTGTGAGCCACCAAGATTTCATCGCTAGCTTCAACGACAGTGAAATATTAGTTCCCGGTACCAGTATTCCTATCAACAACCACTTAAACCCTATGGACCTGCAGGTGGATATGGCAGTGTACAATTGGGAATATTCATTTACAGATTTCATGGTCATTGTCGACCTCACCATCACCAACGGGTCAAGCAATACCTATGAAGATTTTTTTGTGGGTCTATGGAACAACACCGTGGTGCGTAACATCAACATTACTCCGGCAGGCGCCGGGGGTGCCACCTTCTATTCACAGGGTGGGAACGGATTTATCGATAGTTTGAATTTGGCCTATTGTTACGACCGAAATGGAGATGTTGGTTTTACAGACAGCTATGTAGGCCAGATGTTCTTGGGTGCGGAGGACAAAAACGGTTTCCAGCACCCTCAGGTTAGCACGGACACCAAGGTGAATTACAACGCTTGGGTATTCAACAACAGCGGTGCCAACACCTTCTTCTTTCCAACTTCAGACCAGCAGCGCTACCTAAAGATGTCGGACGGATTTAATCAGCACCCTTGCTGGAATGACCCTACTGGAGCAGCATGTGCGACAACCATGGATGTTGATTTGCAGTCAGAGCTGAATGCTTTGGGCAATCGTTCAGATTTAGTTTCAGTAGGTCCTTTTGACGACTATCAGCCGGGCGATGAAATCAAGGTCAGTTTTGCGTATGTCGTGGCGAAG
>Ga0209654_1000870_pt1 | contig 26951 bp, 25 predicted proteins | sample SaaInl1SG_22_DNA_FD_184646 | JGI IMG/M metagenome (GOLD analysis project Ga0209654, IMG submission 184646) | Marine microbial communities from expanding oxygen minimum zones in the Saanich Inlet - ESP_161SG_22_DNA (SPAdes) (version 2) | ecosystem: Environmental > Aquatic > Marine > Intertidal... | reverse complement strand
AAGAGGTTTACACTGATTCTAAATATCAAGTACTGAATGCTGAGCTTCATGAAGACATTATGGTGCCAGAAAATGCAGCATTAGGTGAATACCACGTATATATTATCGTTGTTGATCAGGCAGGTAATAGTACAACGGCTGAAGCGCATTTTGATTTGGTTGTAGAAGAGGGAGTCTAGTAAATGCTTATTTTAGACTAGAACACCTAAAAAGTGAAAGCGTTTATGAAGAGTTATAATCAATGGAGCCTTTTATTACTTGGTTTTTTTGCCTTGGCGCTTGTTTCTTGCACCGAAACAGAAATCGATGAAGAAAAGCCAACAATTACCGTTAACTATTCTGGAGGCTTTCCACAGACTTGTGAAAATCTTAGTCGAGGGCAGAGCTATACGATTAAAGCTAAGGTTGCTGACAACCTAGAGTTAGCAAGTTATTCTGTTGAGATGCATCACAATTTTGATCATCATACTCATGATGATCAAGAAGGAGCATGTGAGTTAGCACCTATTACTACGGCTATAAATCCTTTGAACTTTACAGAAAGTGATCAACTTCCTGAAGGCTTAACGAGTTATGAGATGTTGGTAGATTTAGTAATTCCTGACGGAGTAGATACTGGAGACTATCATCTAGCACTGTCTGTTACTGATGTAACCGGATGGCAAGCAAGAACTTCGGTGGATGTAAAAATTATAGATTAGTCCTGAAAAAAAATCAGCTAAGTGAGATTCTTTATAAGAACCTTCATTGAATTTATTCAAGATAAAGATTACCGAAGCCTATTAGGTGCTTCGGTAATCATACTTTTTGGCGGAGCCTTTTTCTACATGTATGCAGAGGGCTGGCGTTTCATTGATTCACTTTATTTTGCATCGATTACCTTAACCACGATTGGTTACGGAGATTTTGCACCAAAAACTGATTTAGGTAAGATATTCACTATCATTTATATCGGCCTTGGAGTAGGTCTCATTTTAACCTTTGTCAATACGGTATTCAATCACTTTAAAGACGCTCGAAAGAACTACAATGACCGTAAATAAATTTATCATGAGATCAGCGCTATTCACCTTTGTTTTGTTTTTGTTCTTCTCGATCTCTTCTGCACAGTATCAAATAAATGCAGAAAGAGTGAATCAAAATTTAGAAACGCTAAAAACCTTTGGAATCAACGATGAGGGTGGTAATGATCGTGTGGCTTACGGCAATCATGAACTTGATGCAAGAGAATATGTGATTAAGCGTCTGAATGATCTTGGAGTTGAAGTTCGCATTGATGCAGCCGGTAATATTTCAGCGTTAAGAAAAGGCCGAAAAGGACATTCAAAGGTCGTTGCTTTCGGTTCTCATATTGACGCGGTGCCTAATGGTGGCCATTACGATGGACAGGTGGGTAGTATGGCTGCCCTAGAGGTAATGCAGACATTAGTTGAACAGAATATACAAACCAATCACAATTTTGAACTGTTGATATTTACCAATGAAGAAGGAGGGGTATTTGGTAGCCGCGCACTCGCTGGTAAGATTGATGAAGGGACTCTTGAAGTGAAAACCTCGTCAGGCTATACTAATGCTCAAGGAATTGATCGCTTAGGTGGAGACTCGTCTACCATTTTCTCAGTCAAACGAAGCAAGGAAGATCTGCATGCCTTTATCGAATTACATATCGAACAGGGTTCAAATCTATACGATCAAGGTCTAGATGTAGGGGTAGTTGAAGGAATTGTCGGTCTCAAATGGTGGGATGTTGTTGTCAAAGGATTTGCAAATCATGCCGGGACCACCCCGATGAATAAACGTAAAGACGCGATGCTTGCATCTGCTGAGTTTGTATTAAATGTGAATAGATTAGCAAAGAGTATTGAAGGAAATCAGGTAGCTACTGTCGGGCGCATACAGGCACTTCCTGGGGCACCTAACGTTATCCCTGGAGAGGTTCGAATGAGTTTAGAAATTAGAGATTTGAGTTCAGAGCGCATTACGGAGGTTTATGAGGCTATTGTTTCTAGCACAAAGGACATTAATGAAAAATATCAAACCACCTTTGAATTTTCTCCTATTGATGCAACTAGTCCACCTGCGATGATGGATGATCGTATTCGTGAAGTTATTAGCGATCAGGCCAAACGTCTAGGATATTCTCAATTGAGCCTGCCTAGTGGAGCCGGGCATGATGCTCAAGATATGGCGATGATAGGGCCAACGGGTATGATTTTTATACCTAGTTATGAGGGAATAAGTCATTCTCCTTTGGAGTACTCTACTCCTGAGGATATTGCAAAAGGAACACAGTTACTACTTAATTCCCTGTTAGAACTCGATAAGATGACTAAGCTATAGTTAACTTAATCGTTAAATAAGCAATTACAATAAGCAGCAAGAGCCACCAATATTTTCGAAACATTCGATCAGTCCATTCGTTGGCTCCCCACATTATTTACTCCAGATTTCATATATGGGACTCCCCTTACTACTCAAACCTGAGTGATGCCAGTGCCCTTCAATGAGTTGATAGGTAAATGCTAATGAGGCCCCAACTCTTGAATGATCTCTCGAGAAGAACTCAATGTTTTCAGTATAGGTGCCGTCTTCCGTAGTGTAGGTCCCTCCACCGGTTCCAAAAAACTCTTTGGTTTCTACATTAAAGGCAATCCATTGAAATCGCTTTCCTGACAGCAATTTTAGAGTTCTCCGTGCCTGGTTAATTGGTCTTGAGACCATTTCTTCTCCGCGCTTTCGGCCAGTCATTTGCCAGGCTCCCATGAGTTTGCCTGGGTAGCCATTATCAATTGGTTTGAAAGTCAGACCTAAAGGCAAAAAAAGATAACCCTCTGCGCTGGGAATGATAGTAAACTCTTTTGTTCTCCCTACGTTATCGGGGGTATGAGAGTCGAATTCAACGTTTAATTGCCAGCGATCGCCGTAGAGGGTCCATGATCCACCCATGGTTTTAATAAAGTCTCCGGTGGTGTCGTACCAAGTAATCACTTGGTGCGTTTCGGTGACAATAGCTGATACGTTTAATTCGTTACCATTTGTATCTGTAGTTTTTGCTTGCCATCCGCCAATAGGTGATTGAGCATTTCCTACGTAAACACAAAACAATAATGCGATTATGAGGTTAGTAATTTTCATTAGCATTAAGATTTTTTAGTACTAGATCTCTAGTTGCAACAATACCTTCAATTTCACCTAGTTTATCTCCTTCGTATTCAATTCCAATAAAACCTTGATAATTGTATTTATTGGCAATTGACAGCATTCGAGTAAAATCAATATTAGTTTCATTTCCTTCCTTATCAAAGTCAAATGACTTTGCACTAAGGGCCATAGCTTTCGGCATCATCTCTTCAACACCTTTGTAGATGTCGTATACCTCACTACAGTTTTCATCAGTAATTGACCCATAGCCATCTTCAGCGATACAGAAGTTCCCATAATCGGGAAGGGTTCCACAATTCGGTAGATCAACACTGTTGATGACTTCCATTAATGCTTCTCCGTTCGAACTCAATCGACCGTGATTTTCAACGAGTACGTTGATATTTTTGTCTATAGCATAGTTAGCCAGTTCAGTTAGACTTTTTACCGAAGTTTCATTCCAGATATTAGGGTTATTAGACCCGTGAAGATTTACACGAATTGCTGAACAGTTCATTGCTGAGGCAGCATCTATCCAAATCTTGTGATTTTCAACAGCCTTAGTTCGCTCAGTTTCATCGGCTACAGAAAGACTACCTTCTCCATCAATCATGATGAGTACATTTTGTAGTTGATATTTTTTGGCTAGTTCATTGTTCTTGGCTACAAACTCATCGATGGCTGCAGCCTTATCTTCTGCAAGCATGACCTCTGGATACAATTGATTTACATATTCTAAGCCTTTGAATCCTAAATTGTGCGCATACTCTGCAAAATCGTATGGAGAAATATTTTTTTCCCAAATCATTCGATGCAACGACCACTGTGCAAGAGATAATTTTGGTTGAGGTGCCCTACTAGTGCATGAGAATAGAATAAGAGAGATGAGCCCAGTTAATAGTTTATTCATTTTTTAAGATTTAGAAGTTTGTTGATAGTTTATGGTGAATCGAGTAGTTTTCTTTTGAGTGTCAATGTAAAGTTCCTCTGAACCTTTAAGTTCAATGCGTTTGGTTTCTTTAGTACCAATTTCAATAGTTCTTAAAACCAACCCATTTTTTTGAATTCTAACCGAAAATGGAGCCTTAGCTAGGTTTTCTACCACGGCCACACAGTCTTGGCCTGCGAATGGATTTATTGATCCATCTTGCCCTGGCCCTTTGCCGGTCATTAGCATATTTGTCGAGGGATCTAGTTTAAACTTATTTTCTTTTTGAGCCGAAGTAGTTGTGGTTGCCAGCATTAAACCTGCTATAAATACTGATTTAATAAAAAGGGTTAATTTTTCGAATTTCATACTGCTGGTTTTTAACATCTTACCTAATTTAGAAAGAAAAAATGGTATCACTATTACTTTCCTTAGCGCTCTTTTTTCAGACTCCAGACATTGAGGGCCGTTGGGTAACCGTCGATGATGAGACAGGAGTTGAGAAATCTGAAATCCTTCTTTATGTTGAAGATGGAAAGCTTTACGGAAAAATTGAACGTCTTCTTTTACCTGAAGATCAAGGTAAAACTTGCGTGTATTGTAAGGGAGCTGACTATAATAAACCCATCGAAGGCCTGGTCATTGTCAAGGGCTTAAAGCCAGATGATGACTCATGGACTAAGGGTAAAATCATGGACCCTGCAAATGGTAAAAATTACGATTGTACCATCACTTTGAAAGATGATAACACCCTTAATGTTCGTGGTTATCTTGGTTTTTCTTTGCTAGGCAGAACCCAGGTGTGGAAGCGTAAATAATTACTTAGGGCATTCACCCCAAAGAGGCAACTGACCAGGTGACAGGGGTGATTCTGTTGAGAAGTTTCTTGGCTCTTCTTTAATTAGAGGTACGCACCAACTACTAATATCTTGATTAAAAACAGCAGCCTTATAAAACATCTCGTCCATTTGAGTTGCGCTAGAGGTATTCCAGCCTCCGATATCTTGATTAAAGCCTCCTGTAGAAGCAAATAACTCTGAAAAATCAATAACCTTAGCAACATTCCAATAACTGATATCTCCGTTGTACAAAGTCGCACCTTTAAACATTGCTTTCATGGTGGTTACGTTTTGAGTATCCCAAGATGAAATATTAGGGGTAAGGGTGGTTTTGTTTTCAAAAAGATTACTCATGTCGGTTACTAGCGTAGTGATGAGTTTGGATAAATCTTCTCTTTGATCGACGACGATTTCTCTGAGCATCTGCTCGTCAACAACAAGGTATTCAATCTCATTATAAATAATACGATCTCCTGCTTTTGCATTGACGGCAACAAGGGTCATCTCATTATCGAGTTGTATAATTTCTGGGGTGTCTTCTGAACCTTCGCCTTCTGAGCCTTCACCCTCTGGTGACTCGATGGTAAAATTGGCCTTGAGTGATAGATTATTGTCAATAGTAAATGCAAGAGGGTTTGCTTCACTCATTAATGATCCGCTCCAATTCGTGAATACCCAACCCGCTTCGGGAATCGCTGAGATCTCGAGGTTTGAATTGGCGAGGTAGCGATTGTCGGCTGTTACAGGGCTTAATTCAATTTGCCCATTCCCTGAAGTGCTAAGGGTGATAGAATAGTATAGGGGCAATCCCTGTGTTTGCAGGGATGGTGTTTCCTTCGTGCAGGAGTAAAGTAAGAATAGGGCAAGCCAAATACTCTTTTTCAATAGCACCTTTTTTTTATAAAGGTACGGGCAATGGCTATTTTAATAAAATACCTAACGTAAGTTCTTTAACCTTTTCAATTCAAAAGAATAATTGAAGAAAAACTGTTAAAATTCGTTTAGTCGGTCTTCAATGCTTCATACAAAATTGCCTTTCTGATACCTAAGTCGTAGATCGCCTGCCGTTCTCTTGACGGATATACTCGATTCGATAAAAAGATATAGATGAGTTCAGTGGCGGGATCTACCCAAAAGAAAGTGCCGGTGAAGCCAGAGTGACCATAACCGGATGGATCGGCCAAAGGAGAAGGGTATGAATCCTCAAACGATAGCGAGTCATTACCGATCATTGGTTTGTCAAAACCCAATCCTCTTCGATTATTGTTTTCTTTGAACTGAATTTGTGTGAAGGTCTCTAAGGTCGAAGCCTCAAGAAACTTTTGCCCTTGGTATTCCCCTCCGTTCAAGAGCATCTCTAAGACTGGGAGAAGAGATTGAGTGTTGGCGAACAATCCGGCATTACCTGAAACGCCTCCCAGTAACGCTGCATTTTCATCGTGAACCCAACCTCGAGTCAATGTTTTTCTAAAGAGGCTGTCTTGCTCTGTGGGTACAACACGCTCTATAGAAACCTTATCTGCTGGATTAAATAGGAGCTTACTCGCACCTAGCTGTTCAAAGAAGTTTTGATTTAAATAAGTTTCGAAGTCTTTACCGCTTAAACGTTCAACGACCTCAGGAATCATCAAAAAGGTAAGACCTGAATAGCGATAGATTTTGTCTGAATGTTTTGATTTTCTCGCCTTGCGGTAAACGTAAGATTTAAATTTTTGGTGAATGAAGACTTGTTCATAGGCCTTGGTAGGATACTTTTCAGAACGCTTGTTGCTCACCCATCGACTTTTCAGCTGTTGGTTTTTTTTTGTGATCTTGTTGAGGTAAACAATGTAGGGAACGACTCCCCCTTGGTGAGCGAGCAATTCTCTTACCGTGAGTTTACTTTTCTTAGAGTGTCTCTTCCAATCAGGAAAGTAGCTACTGAATGGGGTATCTAGATTTAATCGTCCATCATCGTAGAGTTTCATAAGTGCTAGGGTTGAGCCAACTACCTTGGTAATAGACGCTAAATCGTATAAGTCACTTGAACTTACCGGTGTAATACTGTCATAGGTGTGAAACCCATAGGCCTTATCTACGAGAATCTGGTTTCCCTTTTTTAGGAAAACCTGCGCTCCAGGGAAAGCACCATTTCTTATACCGTTTTCTACAATACTATCAATACGTTGCTGGGTAACTCGTTGAGCCTTGGTAAATTGTATTGATAGGCCGAAGATTAGAATAAAAAGGCTTCTCATCAATTAGAGTTTGGTATACATAGAATAATAAAGTGCTGCCTTAAGCTCGAAGGTTTCTCGATCAAATCGAATCATATCCAACAGATCTTTTGGTTTGCCCATATGCTCAAACTCGGCACCTAGCAGTGATTTGAGTTGTTCTAAAGTACAGTTAAATGAGGTGAACCCAACTTCGCAGATTTCTTCTTTGAAATCTGATTGCTCCGGGTAGTTACTGAGATTTTTGGCGTGGTTGTAATCGGTTGTCTGAATGGTGATATCGGCTGTTTTCAAAACAGATGCATAGTCTATTTCAAAATCACAACAAATTAAACGACCTCTATTACTTAGTCTTTGTATATATTTTTTCAGCATCATGGTATCGATATATTCAAGGGAGCCAAAAAAGCAAAGTAGATCACAAAAATCAGGAAGTTCTTCAAGCCGGTTAGTGTAGGTTGTAGTCGGATGAGATGTGGCTTTTTCAATCATAGCTTGACTAGGGTCATAGCCGATCACTGTATTTGCATAAGGCACTAATGCTATACTTGAAGTACCCACTCCGCACCCCACATCCAAAGCCGTTTTAAAGTATTCGTCCTTTAAAACCTTCGATAGAATGAGCTCGTGTAAAGGAGGTCTGTACGCGCTGTAATGTTTAGACTCTGAATTATTATATGCAGATGAAGGTTGAGACATTAGCTTGAAGATAAACTAAAACAAGTATTTTTAGAAGACCTAATCTGTTTCAATGTTACGATCTCGATTGCACTTATTTTCTCTTTTACTTTTATTGATAGGGATGTTGCACTCCTGTGAAAGCGCTGAGGTGGCAGATGGCTTATCAGTGACTTGTAATGATGGTATTCAAAACGGTGATGAAGTTGGGATAGATTGTGGAGGTAGTTGCGGAAGGTTTTGTCCAGTATATGAAAACCCTTTAGGTGGAGAGATTGTCTGGCGTACCGTACTTAGAACGGGGGGTGTTTACACTTTAACTGAGCCTTTACTTATTCGTGATGAATCGATGCTGGAGATTCAGCCTGGGGTTACTATCAAAGTGGTTCCAAACGTGGGTGCGTATATCGCTGTTGGACAAGGTGGACAACTTAATATTTACGGATCTGCAGAGCAGCCTGTGATTTTCGAGTCGCTCAGTGACAATCCTTCTGCTGGTGACTGGGGAGGCATTCAAGTAATGGGCCAAGCCATAACCAACGAATCAGGGGTTCGTCTTACCGAAGTGGGTAATTATCTATATGGTGGAGGGGACGATTTAGATTACTCTGTCAGACTTACCTATGTAAAGATTTATCATGCTGGACAAGCCATTAAACAGTCATCAATGGCTGCTTTAGGTCTCTATGGGGTAGGAAGCCAATCTATCATTGATCAAGTAGAAATTTCTCAAGCTCTTGGAGGAGGCGTTCGTATCGTAGGGGGAACTGCAAATTTGCATCGACTGTATTTGAATGATCTTGGAGAAGGAATCCGTATATCAAACGGTTGGAGAGGTAATTTCCAAAAAACCTTTATCTCTAATATTGCTTCTTCACCTTTTCAATTTGAAGAATATATGGCGTCTGAGGAACCTAACAATAATGGTTTGTTTGAAGATCTGACCTTCTTAGGACCTACTAAAGGTTCTCTCGTTCAATTCAAAACTGGCGGAGCAGATTTAGATTTAGAGAATTGGTATGTAAGTCAGATAGGTTCTTTTTTGAGTCTAGATGAAGACGCCTTCAATCGTATCGATTCGTTACAAGTAAACCCTATTTATTTTACAGGGTCAGCAGTAAATCTGATTAACCCAACTTCGATTAATACAGATTTTATTGTTCAAAGTGAAAACCAGGGTGCAGGCTCGGGAGCAGAAAAGCCTGTATGGTTGAATTGGACTAATTAACGGAGAAAGATTTCATCTCATAAAAAGGTTGTCCATTTTTATCTAACCCTTGAATCTGTACGACATAGGTTCCTTTAACTTCAGAAGTAGTTAAATGGATGGTTTTGTTTGAGTTGATACGCATTCTCGGGTTCCAGAACAGTTGTGTTCTAAAATCAGGTAAGTTAGGGTCTGCAAGATGAGTTTGATTGTAATACTTCTTGGGGGATTCGCTTAGTAATGATTTGGGAATGAGGGCTCCTGTTTTGAAATAACCCGCTTGCGAAGAATTGCCATCCATCAGCAGAGCACCGGCATAGGTTTTACCTCCATAAACTAATGGATCGGTATAAATTCGAATATAATCTATAAGGGTAGCATCTACCTTAAATAAATCTTCTGAGGTCGTAAATTGAATACCATCGATCATTAATAATGCAGGTAAATAGCCAGGTAAAACTTGAATTTGCTTTACAGCAACGGTCTCTTTCCCTTTATAAGTATTTACACTTACCTCAGGAATAATTTCTCGTATCGTTTCTTTCAAACTTCTAAATCGGTTGTACTCGTTCAAGTTATATTCTTTAGAAGGTAGATTGCTCAAGAAGTCTTTAACCGGTTTTACGATGATAGAGTCAGGCCTGAATTCGAAATAGTTATTTTCGATTTGGTTGTAGATACTGCGTTGCAGTAGCGTTGACTTTTGATCTTCGTTAAGTTGCTTATAGGTTGATGCAAGAGGTTTTTTGTTGGCTTTTGGTAAGGGTTCGAAGGTTACTACATCGACGAGAGATACCTTTGAATCTTCTTGTAAAACAACTGGATAGTCTGTTGACAGGTTCTCTACCGTAGTAGAATAAGTTGACCCCTCTTTTACCATTTTGGTGAATAATTGATTGGTACCCTGTTGCGTGATTATGGCTGTTTCAGGATTGATATAATCTTGATTTAATTCTATTCGAAGATTACTACCCCGATGTTCAGGTTTGTAAATTTTATCCCCAAGTCTTAATTTATCGATTTTGGCAATTTGAAGATTTACAGGAGGTTCGTTTAGTTCGCCGACCTTACGAACAGAAACGCTAAGAGGTAGGCTGATTAATCTTCCTTCTTCTGTAAGACGAATACTTAATGCTACAGAATCTCTGGCGGTATAAGATGCTTTGAGATCTATTTCGAACAGACGATTCGAGGAGCCCGTCGCTGAGGATTTTGAAATGTTCGGTTTTTCTACCGAAACCTTGGCGTTGGTATAAGGATTTATTACATGAATTTCTTGCTCGAAAATACTCTCTGGCCAATTAAGCATCCATTGCGAGTAGGCCTGTAGTGTATAACTTCCTGTGGCTAGCTCAGAAGAAATAAACCAGTCGCCACTACCGAACCCATCACTGAGCGACACTCTCTTGATTTCTGAGTATTTCTGATCTGCAGATACTAATCGGATGTAAATACTCTGACTCACCTTTGAGGTTTCAAGGTTTTTAGCTTTTAAGAGATACCCGTTGAAGTAAAGGTATTCAGAAGGAAAAAAAGTGGTTTTATTAAGGGTTAGCCACACCAATTCTTTTGGGGTTTGTCTGACCCGTTCTAATTGATCTGAATTAACTTGAATCTGTTGACCTCTAAGCGTGTATGCGAAGAGTATTAATACAACTAGTGTGAATATTCTAGTCTTCATCGATCCAGAATTCAGGTTTGATATTTGATCCTATTCTTGTGCAATCCCCACAAAAGGGGAGTACCATAACGAAGGGGCCGTCTGGGTGACCTGGTTCTGTAGAGGCAAAATACACGAGTTCATCTGATTTGATGGCTTCAAGTAATGGACGATTCCCCATAGTTCCGCTTATCGATGGAACACTGGTCTGACATGCGTAGAAATAATTCGGTCGATTCCCTTCAGGGTAATAGTCTCTGTAATCAACAAAGACTCTTCGAGAGTCTACTCCTGACACTTCAAAGTATCCTAGAACTACTTCTTCAGGGTTTGATTCAGAGTAGATGTTGCTGTTGATTTGTCCGGGTTGGGACTGAGTAAATACGGTAGTAGAGGCATCTGAAATCTCTTTTAAAGACTGATAATAAGAGTAGGTCTGAGCATCTACCGCATACTGCTTGACTTCGATGCTGTATCGATACATTCCTTTCGGATCATATTTCTTCAAGAATCTTACAGGTAGATTGTTAATTTCATCCGCCTGAAAGTTATACGTATTCACTAGATTAATACGAGTAGACTTGAAATTACCGTAACACTCTTTTTCTTCGGTTTCTCGTAGTATAGCTCTAACATCTACGGTATGAAATCCTTCGGCAAAAATAACAGCATCATAAGCACTCCAATAAGGGGCTATGATTTTATAGGTCTCTTCATAGTCAATTCGGTAGTAGTTGCCCTCAGAGTTTGATTTGTTTGAACTCAACTCAAAAGAAAGCCCTTCTTCATTGTCTTCATTGATTCCTGGTTTGATTGAAAAATCGTTAATTGAAACTCCGCCTACTAATGATTTAGACTCAGAAATATAACTACGACCATTCGAGGTATTTATCGATAGCTGGTAAGCAGTTCCTGCTTCAGCCTTGAATGTATCAACTGATCTGTAACGTCCTTCTTCAATCTCTTCGAAAGGGAAACTCTGACCTTTAGCATTAAGTGTGATTAGAGCTCCTTTTTCTGCTGGGGCCTCCTTAATATCAAACGGATAGGTTCTACTTAGTGTAATTTCTTGATGCTTCAACTCATCTGTGATGATTGCATGAACCACAAGATTACTCTGATCATCTCCGAAATCCATAGCAACCTCTTCGACACAGGCCGAGGTTATTACAGCGAGGAAGCTAACGAATACTAATTTTAAGTATTTCTTCATTTTCAGAACTTTAAGTTATAAGAAATAGATGGGATAGCTCTCGCAAAAATAGACACCTGGTAGGCCTTGATTCGATTGTCTTCGTTGACAAAGAACATTGAGTAAGGATTGTTTCGTCCGAGAATATTATACACTGAAATGCTCCAGAAACTATGAGCGAGTTTGTTTAGTTTGTGATTGCCCTCCACATTGAATCCGATATCAAATCTCATGTAATCGGGGATTCTAAATTCGTTCCTACGACTATAGGTTACATAGGTAACTCCTTCTAAGTCGTATTTGCCGGTTGGTATGGTTATAGGTCTACCTGTTTGGTAGGTAAAGTTTCCTGAAAGGCTAAATCTTCGAGTTAGCTTGTAATTCGCTACTAGGTTCAAGTCGTGAGGCTTATCAAAGTTTGAGGCAAAGAAGGCACCTTGATTTACACGTTCTGACGGATAATCACTATTCAGCCTGATCAGAGACCTAGAGTAGGTGTAAGAGATCCATCCGTTAAGATCTCCTCTGTTTTTTCGAATCATGAATTCAGCTCCATAGGCCTTTCCATCCCCTTGAATCAGTTGTGTCTCAATATTGGGAACGAGCTGTGTGTTTGCTCCAGTCTTCAAATCGGTCAAATTCTCATACCATTTATAGTACAAATCGAAGGTCAAATCGAAGGTGTCATTTTCTTCTCGATAAGCATATCCAAAACTAACTTGCTGTGCCTCCTGAGGACGCACATAGCGATTAGATAACCTCCACGAATCAAAAGGGGATGCTGCTGTATTATTACTTAACGTATGTAGGTATTGATAGGCATTATTTACACCCAGTTTTATTGATGCGTAATCACTTATTAGGTACCTTGCGCTTAGCCGCAGTTCTGCCCCAAGGAAGTTTGATTCCACTTGACCGCTTTCAATACGTTCGCTTCCCGTCACACTAGACCCTAAAAGTGGAAGCCCCGCTTCATAGGTATTTACCTCTTTCGGGCCAAGAGATAGATAATAAGGTAATCGAACCGACCCATTGACTTCTAATTGATCATTGACCTTCCATATATCGGAAACGAAAAGAGCTCCTTCAATAGCTTGTTCGTTTTCTATTCGAAGGGATTGAATCTGGTCCTCAACTGTTCTGGGGTCAAGACTGCCCGGCTCAATGGTATAAAGACTTGTGGTATTACCATACTCTAATTGATGTTCTTTATTAATTTTTGATAATGAGGCAAGAAGGTTGATATGGTTGATGCCGTAATTCTGAATAAATCCATTTTGAGCGTTTCCAGAATAATCGATTTGATGGCGATAGTCTGAAACCGAAGCAGTAGCCTTAAATACTTTGTTTCCTAAGTTCTTTCTGTAATTCATGCTTAACATAAGATTCGAATAAGAAAATAGAGAATCTCCGGTGGCGTTGAATTGGTCTTTGGAGTAATATCCGGTGATATCTAATTTTGATCCCTTTTCGTTTTCGATATGAACCTTGTTAACTATATCGTAGAAGTTTGCTTTTGTGTTTTGTAAGTTCTCGTCTTTCAATCTTTTAAGAAGCCAATCTGAATAAGCACCACGAACTCCTGTTATTATTGATGATTTTCCTTTATGTAAAGGAGTTTTTATTACTCCATTGAAGGTAACTGGCCCCAGTGATACTTCTCCTGAGGTTTCTTCTAAATCGGCATCTCTGGTGCGAAGATCAAATACAGAGGACAATCGACCTCCATAAGGAGCAGGCACACTCCCTTTATAGATGTTCACCTGACCAATGGCCACGGGATTTAGCGCTTGAAAAATTCCGAAAAAGTGAGTCGGATTATAAATCACCCCACCATCTAAAAGGTTGAGATTTTGATCGGGTTTTCCTCCTCGAACATTTAAGCCTGTCGCGCCTTCGCCGGCAGAACTGATTCCCGGTAGGGTTGCTGCAACTTTAAGAACGTCTCTCTCCCCTAGTACTAGAGGAATTGTTTTCGATTCTTCAACATCAATATTTTCTACACCAGTTTCACTCGAATTTACGGGGTTGATACGATTACCTAAGAGTACTACCCCTTCAAGTTTCTGAAAGGCTTCAAAAAGTACAATGCTGAAACTGCCATCGCTGAAAACGGTAACGGGCTGTTCAAGTGATTGAAATCCTGCGGCGTTGATGTCGAGTAGATACTCGCCCCTAGGAGCCTTCAACTCAAAAAAACCATTTTGGTCTGTAATGGCATAAGTGGCGTTTTTACCTTTAGTAGCGACAACAGCTCCTTCAATTCCCGAATTATTCTCTCCATTTAAGATTGACCCGGTAAGAGATATCCAATATTTCTGAGAAGAGCCTCCTTGTTTTCCGATTACTAGGTTTTTAATCACCTCATTTTTGGTAGGTTCAAACTTTTCTTGAAAGCTGGGTGTTATGATTGAAGTATTTTCGGTGGAGTCTGCAGCATTTGTCTTAAAAAATCCTTCGGGTAACTCATCGTATATCTTTCTGTAACGAGTTATAATGATTTGATCTCCTAATCGATAATAGTTGAAAATAGTGTCTTTAAAGAGCTGATCAAGTATTTCATCAATTGAATTATTCGTTGCCTCGAAAGAATAGGTTTTCTGATCAAACCAAGAGGCAGCATATTTAAAATCGTAAGGCGTTTGCTTATCGATTGAGCGAATCATCTCGAGAAGATTCACTTTTTCAAAGCTGAAGGATAAGGTCTTCTCCTGTGCCGTAATGGGTAAGGATAAGAGTAGAACTATGATGAAGAGATACTTTTTCAATTTTGATTCAATTCTTTTAAAAGTGCTCTGAGATATCGTGAGGCATCCTTCTTTTTATTGTCTTGCCAGGCTTTTGACCACGCTTTGATCTCCCTTGACCGATTTGGAAAGAAGCTTTCAAGACTAATTGCATCGCTTTTATCCCAACCTTCCTTACTAAAAATGTATAGTCGATCTTTCGGATTGAACTCGTAATATCCAACACGATTATCTAGCTTAAAGCTCAGTAATTTTCTGTGGTATACCCAGATCTCCTTCTGGTCTAGTTTATCGATATATTCTAAAAAGTAGTCTGATTCATCAATGATTTTTTTAACGAAAACGCGATGATTGATTTTAAAAGCTTGTACTCGGTTCATGTCTACAGCTACCTGTGTAGCTCCATCTGAATTGGGATGAAGAAGTACCAGCTGTTGTTCAAATAAGTCAAACTTTAATTGTAAGCCGCTGTATCGATCGTGATCAAAAATCAACTCTCCTTCTTGAAGTTCGAAGGTTCTAAAGAATTTATGTTTATCGTTTAGGATACGATGAGAATTGATGTAACGTTTTCCTTGAAAGGGAGCTGCATAAATCGCCGCATTACGATCATCCGCCCATGATAAATCGATCGTCTTTTCGAATTCGTGCTGAGCCTGAACTATTGAAATGGAGAATAGTAGAAAAAGTATCTTCAGATAAAAACCGGGACGATTAAGCATTGAGGCTAGTGTGAAATACTAATGTAATATTATTTCAATTAGTCATGTTTTTGATATACTCCAAACAAGAAGTTTTGGAAGCCTCCCATAGGGGTGATATGATCTACTCTCAGAGTTTTCATGGTATGAAATGCTACACCGGCCATACACTGCTGTAAGGTCTTCTCATTGTATTGTTTGATCTCAAGAGCACTGCACTTTTTTGGACCATCTGCAGAAAAACCACCGACTATGGCATAACCAGTTGTAGCCTTCTTGAGAATACTGAGATAGAGGCCAATTGCTTCCTCGGTGATTTGAAAATGAAACGAGGCTCTATCATGCCAAAGACAATAAGTAGTGTCAGGTTGAAAGTCTAAAATATCTGAAACGACCCAATTCACCTTCTCTGCATCAGATTGTAATCGTTCTTTCGCTCTATCAATACCGACAGCTGATATGTCTAGAACAGTTAGGTTGGTGAATCCTCGCTTTAGCAGGTGATCCACAAGTTGACTATCACCTCCACCTACATCGATGATGCCAGCATCCTTTGATAGGTTCAACTCTTCAATCAGTTTTAGAGAGGTTGTGGGACACTCTTGGGTCCAACTGACCTCATGGGGTTGTTTTGTAGCGTAAATATGTTCCCAGTGGTCTTTGAGGCTCTTTTTCATTATAATTTTATTTCTCTTTTCTAAGGTACAATATCCCATTCAGGATTGATCGATTCGATTTGTTGATGTTGACTTAAAACAAGTATAACCTGAAGTTTGATGGATGTAAATAATTTTATGTCAGTACTTTAAAATGAGATTTAATCAATCTACTTTGGCACGAGTTAAGACAATTTTGTCTTCTGCGAGACAAACAAATAGTCTTTTCCTATTAGTATTATGGCTTTTACCTCTTGGCACCCTATGGTTATTACTTTACTTATTCATTACTAAAAAGCTGAAAGTTTTTAGATGATAGTCTATTGTAAATTAGTGTTATCTTTTAGTCATGAACAAACATGTAAGAATTTTGACTAGTAGTGCCATTATCGTTCAAGGAGCTGCACAATCTTTAAAGGAGCAAGGAATTGTCTCCCTTATCAAAAACATCAATGAGTCTGGACGTTTAGCTGGTTTCGGAACTTTGCCCGATGAAGTAGAACTTTATGTGTTAGAGTCAGAGGCTGAAAAAGCCCTTGAACTAATTAAAGATTTTGCTTAATCATTCGCTTTTCTCGTGAGCATCAAGATCACTCTCAAGATCTAATTTTCTAAAACTAGGAGAGATAATTCCTGTGGTGAGTACGGTTAGAATGGTCATACTGCCTCCAAAGACAACAGCGGTTACGGTGCCCATTAATTTTGCAGTCACTCCACTTTCAAAGGCTCCCAGTTCATTCGAAGAACCCACGAACATGGTGTTTACTGAGGCCACTCTTCCTCTCATGTGATCTGGAGTTTTGAGTTGTAAGATGGTTTGACGAATCACCATTGAGACTCCATCAGTTACTCCACTAAAGAAGAGCGCTACCACTGAAACCCAGAAAATCGTTGATAGGCCGAAGGCGATAATGGATAGTCCAAACCCAAAAATGGCAATCAGTAGCTTGAGGCCTGCATTTTTACTAATAGGAATATAGGCGGTAATAAGCATTGTTAAAAAGGCACCGACTGCAGGGGCCGCTCTTAATATTCCAAAACCTTCAGATCCGACCTTTAAAATATCTTGAGCAAAGATGGGGAGTAGTGCTACTGCACCACCAAAAAGCACAGCAACCATATCTAGAGTAAGGGCTCCTAAGATGGCCTTGGTGTTAAAGACAAAGCGCACACCTTCTTTTAAACTTTGTAAAACAGGCTCTCCAATTTTAGGATTCATAACTGGTTTTTTGCCGATTAGAGATCCTAGAAATAAGGCAATCATCACAAGAATAAATATGATGCAGAGTGACCAGTGAACTCCGATCCAATTAATCGTGAATCCTCCAATCGCAGGTCCTAGAATCGAGGCCATTTGCCAAGTTGAACTACTCCACGTCGCAGCATTCGGATATACTTTTTTAGGAACAATCAGTGCTATTAAAGAGAAGATGGTTGGCCCAAAGAAAGAGCGCAATAACCCTCCAAAAAACACAAAGGCGTAGATGGAGTAAAGTATTGTTTTCTTGTCCCAAGAAATTGAATCACTAGAGATAAGAAATAACCCTAGGCTAATTAGAGAGAATAAAGCGATGATACATAGAAATAGATTTCGCTTTTCTTTTTGATCGACTATGTGGCCTGCAAAAAGGGCCATACCTAATGCAGGTATAATCTCCATGAGTCCAATAAGTCCTAAAGAAAGCGGATCTTTAGTGAGTGAATACACTTGCCATTCAACCACAATAAATTGCATCGACCAAGCAAAAACTAATACAAATCGAAGCGCTAAAAAGATGTTGAACTCTTTTATTCTAAGCGCGGCGTAAGGATCTCTTTTTGCCATAAAAGGCCGATGTGTTTGAAAATTCCATTACCAATGTATGGAATTTTAGAAGGCAAACACACCGGCTAAATCGAATTGGATTGAAGTACGGTGATTAAAATTTAAAGGTCACCCCTGCTAAGAAGTTTGCTGTGGCTTGAGGATAATACCCTGCCCCATCAGCTGTGACTGTTTTACCATTACCTCCCGAATAATCATAGGTATAGTAATAGCCTCGATCTACATATTCTGCATTGAAGATATTATTAAAAAGAACGGTAAAAATGATTGATTTGAAGATCGAATTTGGTTCAATTTGGTAAACCAAATTTAGATCACTGGTAAAATACCCATCGAGTACATCTAGACTTGAAACTTCACTCCCTAGATTACTCATGTATTGTTCACCGACGTACTTAGACAACAAGGCTAATTGAAAATGTTCGTCAGCAGTATAGGTGAATCGGTTACCTACAATTATTCCTGGAGAGAATGATAATGGAGTGTCTCCAAGGTTCTTCAATTCTCCGAATACAAATGCTTTGAAGTCTTGGTTGCGATTGGCACTGAATGCTGCATTAGGTTGGAGACTAAAGCTATTAGATATCTTATAATCAGCATCTAACTCGAATCCTAATCGGTAGCTTTTTCCGCTAGTTGCTCTTATTGGCGCACCGACGTCGTCAATAGCTCCAGTAAGTACAAGTTGATCAGTATAGTTCATGTAGTAACCGTTGGCGTTTAATTTGAATTGCTCACTCCTGTAACGCCATCCTAGCTCGAAGTCGTCAAGTCTCTCAGCAGTACTCACGCCGTTTTCGAAATCGTTCCTATTAGGTTCTCTGTGAGCTCGTGCAAATGAAAAATAGAGGTCACTATTTTCAGTTATGCGATAAATAAAACCGGCCTTTGGGTTGAAAAAATTGAAATTAGAGTCAACATCGATTGGAGCTCGATCAGAGGTTAGGCCTGATGTCTGATAGGAGACAAAACGTCCTTGAAGGTCTAAATAACCAGACAGTTTATTACTAATTGTAAAAGTTGTTTTAGAGAAGAAACTGAGGTCTTTTTTTAAGGCATCGCTGAAGTAGTAGCGATCTCTGATTGAAGTGTTAGTTGCTAGATGACTTCCCCAAATCACTTCCCCAAAATGATTTCCTTTGTAATTGCTGTACGAAACACCACTGATGATGTTTAAATCTTCTTTAGAGTAATTGGCATTGAAATTAGCAACATAGAAATCATTGTCGAGCCATCTTCTTACAATAAGATCGCTGCCGTCAATAATTAGGTTATTAAAGTCAGAAGCATTCTCCTCAGTTTTGTATTGCTCAAAAAACCCTGAACCTTTGGTATAGTTTAGACTTAGATTGGTTGACCAGTGATTGTCTATTATCTCGTTCCAATGTAGTTGGTAGTGATTTTGCCCATAATCATCTACTTCATTTTCATAGGTGTATGGATTTTGTCTACGGTTTTCAGCGAGTTGCTGAGGATCAAGACCATACCATGATTGATAGGTGCGTTCGTTGCCGCCAAAAGTGATGGCTTTGATTAGTCGATTGGAGTCGCTATATGCTGCTTGTAGAAAATACGATTTGAGATCTGCAAAGGCTCTGTCTACATACCCCTCTGACGAAATATTTGATAGCCTTCCTGATAATTCGAAGTTTTCATTAATTCTGCCAGTAGTGAATTTCACTGTGTGTTTACGGGTATTAAATGACCCAAAAGAATTCGAGGTTTCACCTCCGGCTTCATCGGCCATTGCGTCGGTCAAAATATTTAGGCTTGCACCGAAAGCTCCAGATCCATTGGTTGAGGTTCCTACGCCTCGTTGTAGCTGAAGATTTTCTGTAGAAGAGGCGAAATCTCCCAAGTTTACCCAGAAAGTACCATGGCTTTCTGCGTCGTTATAAGGAATGCCATTAATCGTAACATTGATACGTTCGCTGTTAGATCCACGAACGTTGAGGTAGGTGTATCCGACGCCAGCACCAGCGTCAGAAGATGAAATTACTGAAGGGAGGTAGTTCAATAGAATAGGAATGTCTTGTCCTAGATTTCGCTTAGCGATTTCCTTTTTATCAAAATTGGTAAAAGTAACTGGAGTGTTTGAATTAGCTCGAACTGCACTCACTAGTACTTCATCAAGAATGAATTCATTCGATGAAAGGATGATTAGAATCGAGTCATCAGTAATTAGATTGATTTCTTGTTCTTTAGATTGATATCCGATAAAAGAGATTTGTAGCGTGTAAGCTCCCTCGGTGAGACGCAATTTGAAGTTACCTTCTACATCAGTAGCGACCCCTTTGTTTAATCCCTTTACAATTATGCTTGCACCACTTAGTGGTTCGTTACTTTGATTAACAATTTTTCCAGACAATAGTCGTTCTTGAGCCTTTGTAATTAGGCTTACAAACAAGAATAAGAAAAGTAGATTTTTCTTCATTTTAAAGAAATTTAAAACGAATAAAAAGAGGTAATTATTCTTGATTAGTAATTGAATAATTGTTTGAAGCATTCGCTTCGGTTTCCCTAAACAGCATTACCTGTTCTAGGTTCATTGGGTATGATCTCAGCCTTAAAAAAGCACCCCTTTTGAGAACGTTACAAAGGTAAGTCAGAAATGGATGATGTGTGGCCTATAAATTGTATATAAATCTAAGGCTTATGAATCGTGGCAGTATGAAGGTTTCAGCGGAAAACACCAAAAGATTATTCGCACTATTTCTGACTTGCGCATCGATATTTAAAAGATTGGACCCTCGGATTTCGTATTCGAGTTTTGCATCTTTATTCTTTCGATAAAATAAAGAGGCATTTAAACTTTGAAAGAATTGTCTTTCATTAATCCCATCGTCCTGGGCGTTATAACTATAATCAAGGTTGAAGGTTATTTTCTTCTTGATATAAGCATCAAAGGAACTGGTAATTGAATTTCTTTTGAATTCGGTTTCTCGACTCCCTTGATTATTAGTAGTTAGACCATAATTATAACTTAATCTTAAGTTTGGAGCATATGGAAAATTAGTACTAATTGCTGGAGATATACTTCGATTTAATGAAGTGTTGAGTGATTGAACACCCTGTATAAATTGGTTTAACTTACTGTAATTAATACTAGCCCGCGTACTCAATCTAATTCTACCTACTGTTTTTTGTATTCTTCCCGAAAGATTAGTACTCTCGTCAGCAAATTGAGAGTTGAAAAATGTACTTGTTCGAATGATATTATCAAAGTCAGTAATTGATCTAATTTGATCTAAATTTTTTGTGTAACTGGCTCTTACAAATACGTTTGTATTATTGAATAAATTGAAACTGTTATAGAGTAGACTTAGATTATGAGATAAACCATTGGTTAATTCAGGTTCGCCATATTGAAAGCTATTGTAATTGTTCATCACCAGCCCTTGTGCAATTCTTGAAACGTCTGTGAATTGGTTGATGATTCGATAATTAAAGGTTAAAGATTCACTAGTCTTAAACTGCATTTTAGTTTCAAAGTCTGGCAGAACCTGGGTGAACGCTTGCGAATTTATTTCTCCAAATTGCTCATTAGATATTTGATAACGTCTAAGAGAAAGACCGGGTACTATAGTAAAAATACCCGCTCGAAGTCTTAGATGTGCGCTAAGGTAGTAATCACTGAAATCATAGACAGTTTGGTTGTTTAATTTTAAGGCGCTATCCTCAATTGAAGGTCTAAATTCAGTGTTTAAGATGTTTTGAAATAAATCAGAGTCAAACTCTTGATGACTTCGAATGACTCCTGCCGTAAAGTTTAAATTGGCTTTATTACTGAGTATATGGTAGTACTCAATTTTAGAATCGATTTGGGCGCTTTTAATAACTCTACTTTGCCCGATGTTGTAACCTTGTTCAGACGATTTAAACCCTAAAGCCTGTGCAGTACTAGTAAAAACAGATGATTCTCCATCTTTACCCAGAATTATCGCATTGTAAAACGGATCTTCTTCACTTATTTGGAGTTGGGTCTCTGAGGATAAAATGTTTTTATCATCAATAGTGAGATAGTAATTGAGTGATTGATTAATTCTAAAAGGCGAAACTTGTTGTTTTTCTATGGTGTTTCCCAGAACCGATGATAATGTAGATAGGTTTTGACTATCATCAGAAAATCGGGCGTAGATATCGTAGTCAATTTGATTGTTAAAGTTGGGTTTATAACTAGTTCCTAACTTGATAATGGCCTGAGTAGTGGCTTCATCGCTAATCTGATCAGTGGATTCGTCAGGTATTTCTACTAAAGAACTGGTGTACTGAATCAACCTTCGTTCTCTACCTGTTACATCGCTTTGGTTATAAATCAAGAATCCTGTAATATCTAATCCAGGGTTGGGAGAATAACTAAAACTAGTAGAACCTAGGCGATTGGTTATTTCTTGAGCATTATTTTCATTAGTATTAAAGGAAATCTCGTTATTGCCAAGATTAATATTACTGCCACTGCGGTTATCAACTTGTCTAAAAGTTCCTGTCAACCCTCTAATGTCTCTTCTTGAGAGCGCTATTTCTCCTAAGTTATTCAGGTCTCCAATAAAATTTAGAGTAAAGTCAGGGCTGTAATAAAATATTTTTGGTTGTGCTAGGTATAGTTCATCCTCAATCGCTTTACCGAATCCACCTTTGATATCACCAAAAATGAAGTTATCCTTTCCTTTTTTCAGTTGGATATTGATGGCAACATTGTCTTGATTGCTTCTTACATTATTTAATTGACCGACTTCAGAATAGTTTCTCAGTACTTGAATTTTATCAACGACGTTGGAGGGTATATTTTTTGTTCCAAGTTTAGTATCGCCTTCAAAAAACTCTTTTCCATTTACTAATAGTTTATTAACGACTTTTCCTTCGACTTCAATTTGATCATTCTCGTTTAGTTCAACACCTGGTAGATTAGCGATGATATCTTCTAATTTACGTTCAGATCCATTTTTAAAGGAATCTGCATCGTATACGATAGTATCCCCTCTAACAGAAACAGGCAGTTTTACTACTACTTCTTCAAGAACAATATCATTCCTTAAATCATATTCTTTGTAAAAATCTATCTCCTTAATCTGTACACTATCTTTAAGAGTTCTTAGGCCAAAAAAACTTATTTGAACGTTGTAATTGGTATTAGGACTAACTTTTAATGAGAATTTACCTTCACTTGTAGTTAGGCCATAACTGGCCATTTCTTTTGTTTGGGAATTGAGAAGAACGATGCTGGCCATTTCTAGAGGCTGACTGATGCTGTCTCTAACAATACCTTCAAATTTAAGTTGGGCATTTGTTGAGAAAGAAAAACAAACGAGAGCGATTACTAGAACCTTTTCTCTAAATAATGAACGACTCATGTTAATTTCTTCTTCGACTGTAGCTGTTCCTCATCGTTGCCATACGTTCTTTAACTACCTTACGATAACTGGCAATAGAAGTTTCTTCACCTTTATTTGGAATAGCTATTGGGTCTTGGTCATTGGTATTGATACTAATTTCAGAGCATAGGATGGTAGTATTACCGGTACTAACTTCGAGAACAAGACCTGGTAAACCCCAGAATTCGGCTGGGCCGTGGCCTAATGGTATTTGTAAGGTATACCACGCCTCAATGGTCGACATAGTAACTTCGTCACTACCAGAATTAGTGAGATCATTCCAATCAAAACTGTACCAATTCAGTGTTTCAGTAGGTATTGTTGCAACCGCTTTGAAGCAGAGATAGTTTCCTATTTGCTTCGTTTCATTTCCTTTAACCCAGTTGATTTTTGGTAATTCATCTTTTATGACAAATCTCTTCCCATAAAACTCCTGTGACTGAATAAGGGTAGAATCTTTTAGGTTTTTGTACTGATCACCTCTTGAGAAATTTGCCCCCCAAGTATCGGTTGCACCTCCTATAGCATCTAACTTTTCTTCTTCTTTGAAGAACGATTCGTACTGATTAAAAGTTAGTATATATGTTTTTTCTAAGCGATTTTTTAATCGACTTGCCATTTGTTTTTTTTGAGCCTCACTCATTCGGGCACCCCAATTCCCTAAATCCATTTTGGTTTTAGAATAGTAGTAGGCCTTGCCTGAGACTGATTGACTAAGAGGCTTCTCGAAGTTTTCAAAGTAAAAGAGCGAAGCAATGAAAATTAGAGATAGTATCCAGTATTTCATAATTAATTTTGTTTAAAGATATTTAAAATAATCTAAACAAAAATAAAATTTGCAAAGTTGAGGATTTAAATATCAATAGATTAAGGGCATGTTCCCCAAACTGGGAAGTGTTCTTCGCTTAAGCCTGATTCTAAAGCAAAGTTTTCAGGGAGTAGATCAATGTTTTTTACACACCAAGATGAAAGATCTTGATTAAACAGAATAGCTTCTCTAAACATGCCATCCATAATAGTCGCACTTGAGGTGTCCCATCTACTGATGTTTTGATCAAAGGCCTTGGCTAGTGCAAATAAATCTAACATTTTCGTGACTTTTGAGGTGTCCCAATTACTAATATCTTGATTGAATGAAGAGGCGTTTTTAAAAAGACTCCCCATATTTTCGACGTTAGAGGTATCCCAATGGGTTATGTCTCGATTAAACGACTCTGCATTGAAAAACATACCATCCATATTGGTTACGTTAGACACATCCCAGAAGCCAATATTTCCATTAAATGAGTTGTCGTTAAAAAAGTTAGCTAAGGGGTTTGATGTTCCAGACATATCCGTTACCAGAGTTGTACAGAGGTAAATATTTCCCTTTGAGAGTTCTGTCCGTATTGAAGCATTATTTACTGCAGTATATACGATACCTTCAATTTTGTCTTGATCACCAATAGTCGCTTGAGGACATTTACATATGTTATTTTCAAAGTAAATTTTACCCGAGTTTTCAAAAGTGATAGACGTCGGTGACTCAATATCCTCACTTTTACTGCATGACAATGCAAGGACAATCACTAAAAGTGTCACGGTTTTTTTCATAGCTATCTTATTTTCTATCAACAAGATACAAAACAATTAGCCGGAACAGGTTGTAGGTATTTACTTCAGTTTTTGCTAAAAGCTATTTACTCCTGGCTTAAAAGATTAATTGAAACCTCCTCTTCGAGCATTTTTGCCAATACATAGGTAGAAGTGCTGATCACCTGGTTCATATTCGTAATATCCAACTTCTCAGCCTCGTCTCCTGCTTTATGATAATAATCATAATTTTTAAAATCGAAGGTAGACAAGGTCTGTGCCGGGATATTATGGATTTTGTAAAAAGAATAATTGTCTGATCGTTTGAAAAGATTGTATTGTTTTGCCTCGGGTAGAAATTGTACAAACTTTGGAGCGTAGACATTCATTTTCTGAGGCATATTTGAAAGGTTATATCCAGTCATGTAAACCTGATTTTCTCCTGTAGTTAAGGTCGCTCCAAGCATTTCGAAGTTCACCATATATGAGAGATTTACTCCTTCTTGCTTTAGTCGTTCTGCAAGATGAGCAGCACCTCTAAGCCCTTTCTCTTCATCTGCGAAAAGGGCTACCAGAATATTCTGATTCCACTTTTTTGTAGCCAGGAATTTTGCGATTTGAAGCACCGCGGTTGACCCAGATGCGTTGTCATTGGCTCCGTTAAAAATAGAATCTTCTTGATTTTCTTCATTAATACCGATGTGATCGAGATGTGCTCCGATGAGTATGGTTGGTTTTTCATTATCAAATGATCCTACACGACCAACTAAGTTATAGCTCCAGACCTCTTTGGTTTGTAAGGAATCTCTGTACTCGGGATAAAAAGGTTCAATCCCATTTTCATCGAAGAAATTAGTGACAAAATCTGCCGCCATTTGATATCCGCCATTACTGCTCTCTCGGCCTTTCATTTCATCGCTTGCAAGGGTAAATAGGATATCTCTGGTTTCTTCAAGTTGAATAAATTTTTGTACCTCGTCTAGGGTGGTTGTTTTTGTAGAACAACTTGATAAGATTACAAGCGCTAATAATAGTTTGACAAGTTTCATAGGTTTAAATTGTTTTTGAGCTTTCTTCGCAAAGCTTATTTAGTTCTGATAGTTCTTCGGGGCGCAAATCACGCCATTTGCCTAAGGGTAAATCTAATTCAATATTCATGATTCGGATGCGTTTCAATTGGGTTACCCGATAATCAAGATACTCGCACATTCGTCGAATTTGGCGATTAAGCCCTTGTGTTAATATGATTCGAAAGGTTTTTGGGCCCACTTGTTCAACAAAACATTTATTGGTAACAGTACCTAAGATAGGGATACCATTACTCATTTTCGAAATAAACTTTTGATCGATGGGCCTGTCGACCTTGACGATGTATTCTTTTTCGTGATTGTTTCGTGCGCGTAGAATCTTATTAACGATGTCACCATCGCTGGTTAGAAGTATGAGCCCTTCTGAAGGCTTGTCGAGGCGTCCGATCGGAAAGATTCGCTGTGGATGACTAATAAAATCGATGATATTATCTTTTTCAACCCTGCGATCTGTGGTACAAACAATGCCACGAGGTTTATTTAAAGCGATGTAAACATGTTGTTCTTTGCGTTCTCCTACAACTCTGCCGTCTACAGCGACCGTATCGTTTTCAGTAATCTTAGTTCCAAGTTCAGGTATAACTCCATTGATGGTGATTCTACCTTCTTCGAGAAGCTTATCAGCAGCTCTACGGGAGCAATAACCGATTTCACTTAAGTATTTATTAATTCGAGTTTCCACATGGGCTAAAGTAAGGAGATCTTAAATGATTTACATTGACTTAAATAAATGAGGAATCTATTCTTTAAATGTTGGTCTTTACTGTGTGTCTAGAATATTGATTAGCTTGAGGATGTTTAAATCAACCCTCTACTTAATGAAAAAATTACTGTTTATCATCTTATCGGTCCTGACTTATTCAACAAATGCCCAAGATATGGAAGCATCAAACGAACGAGAAAGAGCCATGCTGCACCATGTTTATTTCACATTGAATAATGCTTACTCTGAACCTGATAGACAAGAGTTGATAAAGGGTTTAAGAACCTTAGAATCAATCAAGGGTGTAAAAAACTTAATTATAGGTGAACCTGCTCCAACTGTAGATAGAGAGGTTATTGCCAGTGACTGGCAACTTTCATTAATTATCTACTTCGATAGTGTAAAAGATCAGGATGCTTACCAGAT
>Ga0209654_1000867_pt1 | contig 27028 bp, 23 predicted proteins | sample SaaInl1SG_22_DNA_FD_184646 | JGI IMG/M metagenome (GOLD analysis project Ga0209654, IMG submission 184646) | Marine microbial communities from expanding oxygen minimum zones in the Saanich Inlet - ESP_161SG_22_DNA (SPAdes) (version 2) | ecosystem: Environmental > Aquatic > Marine > Intertidal... | reverse complement strand
AGTGATGATGGCCTTAAGTTGGGCGCTGATTTCTTTTGGGATTGACGATTTTACCGCCTGGTTCGATTCGGGAAAGCATGCACTTCTAAGCAACTTTGAAGCCTTAGGGCATACCGAAAAAATGCATATTCTAGAAGAAACCTTGCTACACCATTTAGGAAAAACAGCCGAAATACTCATATTTTTAATAGGTGCGATGACTATTGTTGAAATTATTGCATACTTCAATGGCTTTTCGACTATAAAAAACTTTATAAAAACAAAAAAGAAGTCCAAGTTACTCTGGATTTTTACCGTGCTTGCATTTATTTTATCAGCTATTATCGATAATTTAACAGCTACAATTGTCTTAATTTCATTGCTTCAAAAAATAATTCAAGACCGAAAAATGCGCCTTTGGTTTGCAGGACTCATTGTAGTTGCAGCCAATGCGGGTGGGGCTTTTTCTCCGATTGGAGATGTGACTACCACCATGTTATGGATTGCAAATAAAGTAAGTACAGGACATTTGTTCGGATACTTACTTTTACCATCCATTGTGTGTATGCTCGTGCCAACCTTTATCGCTTCTCGCTTATCAGTTTTTAAAGGCTCTTTAGAAATGGATACAAGCGTTTCAGAACCCACAGGCCGTTATAGCGGAACCATGCTTTATTTAGGATTAGCAGCCATTGTTTTTGTACCTATTTTTAAAATGGCAACTCATTTGCCTCCATATGTAGGAATGATGTTGTCATTAGGAGTGGTCGCTATCTTTGCAGAACTATACAGTTCTTCAAAATTTAGTTTGAGCGGCTTAGATAAAGAGCACCTCGAAGGTTCCGCTCATGTGAGCCCCGTACATCAATCCTTAACAAAAATAGAATTGCCAAGCATCTTATTTTTCTTAGGAATTTTAATGGCGGTCGCCGCTTTGGAATCTTTAGGAATTTTATTTGGATTTGCAGATTGGCTTAAAGAATCAACACCTGCTTTAGGGACCGAAATTGATGCTGCTGGAATTTCTGATTTAGTGGTATTGCTATTGGGAGTTGGTTCTGCAGTAATTGACAATGTTCCATTGGTCGCCGCTTCTTTAGGAATGTTCTCCGAGCCACAGGATCACGAACTTTGGCACTTTATTGCCTATTCTGCAGGAACCGGAGGTAGTATGCTCATTATTGGATCAGCAGCCGGTGTTGTTGCGATGGGAATGGAGAAAATTAACTTTTTTTGGTACTTGAAAAAAATATCTTTGTTGGCCTTATTAGGGTTTTTAGCAGGAGCACTTACATTTTTCTTTACAAGAACACTTTTTTAAAGATACTTTATTTCAGGTTTTTACGTTTTAAAAATAACAATGTAACACTTATACATATATGATTACCACCAGTATTCAAGATGAAATGGACATCCAACTGGATTCTGAATCCGTTGAAAAAACATTATCTATAGTCGAATTAATCAAAAGTGGAGGCCTCGCAGGACAGCTTATTATTGCTCTTTTAACAGTGCTTTTAGTGGTCGCTCTATACATTTATTTTGAGCGTTTGTTCACTATTAAAGCCGCTTCAAAAGTCGATCCTAATTTTATGAATCAAATAAAAGACCATGTGGTTAATGGAAAAATTGAAGCTGCCAAAGCCGTTTGTATTCAAGTCAATTCACCAGTATCTCGACTAATTGATAAAGGGATTTCTCGTATAGGACGTCCACTCGCTGACATTAACTCCGCCATCGAAAATGCGGGCAAACTCGAAGTTTATTCTTTAGAGAAAAATGTTAGTATTCTTGCAACTATTTCTGGAGCGGCACCCATGATTGGATTTTTAGGAACCGTTATTGGAATGATTTTATCCATTTTTGAAATTGCCAACTCAGGAGGGCAAATAGATATTAAACTTTTGGCCGATGGATTATACACCGCTATGACCACTACAGTCGCTGGTTTGGTCGTTGGTATTGTAGCCTATATTGCTTTTAACCATTTAGTCGGACGTACCAACAAAGTCGTTTATCAAATGGAAGCCAATTCGGTAGAGTTTTTGGACTTACTCAACGAACCTATTTAATATGAATATTAGAGGTCGAAATAAAATTAGCTCAGAATTTAATATGTCGTCCATGACGGATATTGTATTTCTGTTGTTGATTTTCTTTATGATTGCATCGACTTTGGTCACTACCAATGCAATTGATATTTTATTGCCAAAAGCCAGTGGCAAAACAGAAAATAAGAAATCGGTGGCGGTCAGCATAAAAAAGGATTTATCGTTTTATATCGATCAATCAAAAGTGGAGGTTCAAAACTTGGAAGCGGAATTAATTCAATTACTTCAAAAAGAAGCATCACCAACCCTTGTATTACGTGCTGAAAAATCCGTTCCTGTGGACTATGTGGTCAAAGTAATGGACATTGCCAATCGAAATAAATTCAAAATCATACTCGCCGTTAATCCGAATTAAGATGCGCTACTTTGAAACGAAACATCAAAAATATTCGGCACGATTGACCACCGTCATCATGCTCTTGTTACTATTGTTGATGTTTGTGGTAGGTCCTGGCTATATGGATCCCTCTTTAGAGTATGGAGTAGCCGTTAATTTTGGAACTACAGACACTGGTAGTGGGGTTGTGCAACCCAAAAACCCCATTGCAGCAGCAAGTACTCCTGTTTCTGAACCAGTCGTAGAACCTGTAAAAGCGGTGTCACCTGTTCCCTCAACTAAACCTATGGCATCAGAAGAAGTACTCACTACTGAAGATATAGAATCTATCGCAATCAAAAAAGCAGAGGCTGAAACCGCCAAACGGCAAGCAGATGCAGAGGCTAAAATGAAAGCAGAAGCAGATGCGAAAGAAAAAGCAGAACAGGAACGCCTCAAAAAAGAAGCGGAACTAAAAGCAAAAAAGAAACAAGAATTGGATGCCTTGATGAGCGGAATTGGAACCAATGAAGGTACCGATACAGGTTCTGAAGGCGATGATGCTACTGCAGGTGATAAAGGACAGCTCAACGGCAACCCCTATGCCCCAAGTTATTTTGGGTCGCCTGGAAGTGGAAATGGAGGAGTAGGCTATGGACTTAATGGTCGTGGTCGTCCGTCCAAATCGAAAGTTATTCCCGATTGCGATGAAGAAGGTAAAGTAGTGGTCGAAATTCATGTCAATCAAAATGGAAATGTAGTCAAAGCAATCCCTGGAAAACGTGGCACTACGGGCGATATTTGTTTGTATAATGCAGCCAAAAAAACAGCACTGACACATAAATGGCCAGCAGATTCCAAAGCACCTGCTAAACAAATTGGATTTGTGATTGTTGATTTTAGCGTCCGTCAGTAAATGAATTATTTAGAAACCACGCAATGGCTTTTTTCTCAATTACCAATCTATCAGAATGTGGGAAAATCAGCCTATAAAGCCGATTTAAGTCAAACCCTTAAACTTGCCAAACATCTTAATCATCCCGAACATAAATTCAAATCGATTCATGTAGGAGGGACTAATGGAAAAGGCTCCACTGCGCATATGTTGGCCTCTGTGCTGCAAGAAGCAGGCTATAAAGTGGGTTTATATACCTCACCACATTTAAAAGATTACCGCGAACGCATCCGTATAAATGGTGCTGTGATTAGCGAAGCATATGTGGTGGATTTAGTAGAAAAAAACAAATCCTTTTTTGAATTGAATTCGCTGTCGTTTTTTGAAATGTCTGTGGGGATGGCATTTGCCTATTTTGCAGATGAACAGGTGGATATTGCCGTTGTTGAGGTGGGGCTTGGGGGTCGCTTGGATTCTACCAACATCCTAAATCCAGAAGTGTCGGTGATTACCAATATCGGTTTGGATCATACCCAGTTTTTAGGGACCACCCTTGAAGCCATTGCAGAACAGAAGGCAGGGATTATTAAACCAAAAACTCCAATAGTAATTGGAGAAACTCAGTTAGAAACGGAAGGTGTTTTTAGAAGGAAAGCAACCAAAGAACAAGCACCGATTTATTTTGCCGATCAGTGCATAGAATCCACCTACCTCACAAGTTTAAAAGGGGCATATCAAATTCATAATGTACGCACGGTACTTCAGACTCTTTCTGTTTTAAATTCGGATGTTTTTAAAGTCACTTCAGAAGCCACACAAAATGGATTGTTAAAAGTGACCGAAAACACGGGGCTTCGTGGGCGCTGGGAAATTTTGGGAACAGCACCAAAAATCATTTGCGATACGGCTCACAACAGGGAGGGGCTAAGTTTGGTATTTAATCAACTCCAGACCGAGAAGTTTCAACGTTTGCATTTGGTGTTGGGCATGGTAAATGATAAAGATGTCGCATCGCTCTTAGAGCTCTTTCCAAAGCAGGCACAGTATTATTTTTGTAAGCCAAATGTTCCCAGAGGTTTTGAGGCCTTTAAACTATCACAAATTTTTAAAGAACATGGGTTTCAAGGATTGACATATCCATCGGTTAAAGCTGCGTTAAGTGCAGCCAAACAAAGTGCTACACAAGAAGATTTGATCTATATTGGAGGGAGTACTTTTGTAGTAGCGGAAATAATTTAAGTTTTTATAAAAAACCTTTTGTGGATTGAAAAACTAGACTATATTTGCAGTCCTAGAAATAGGGCGCGTAGCTCAGTTGGTTCAGAGCACCTGGTTTACACCCAGGGGGTCAGGGGTTCGAATCCCTTCGCGCCCACTTCACTTACAATCCTGATGATTATTCGTCAGGATTTTTTGTTTCTATTTTGCCCAGATAGTTTAGCACAATAAAAGTTATTCCACAGAGAATTTGTACAAAAGAAAAAAAACTAAATTTTTCAACAGCAAACATGTTTAGGAGTCCGCTTAGAGTGAAAAAAGCACCATAAATATACCAATACACTTTTTTAATTGTACGCTTTTTTTCTTCAGAAACTCGCATCATACGAAGTGAAAAAAAGTGAATGATGGCGATCACCACAAGCACCATAAAAAAAATAAGTAGTCCTTTGCCCATGCTCTTTTATAATTTGGTTTTCCTAAGGTATAAAAAAAGATAAAAACAAAAAAACCCACTCAATTGAGTGGGTTTTTTTGTTTATTAAAAATGGAATTAATTGTCACGTTTCACATGAATTACACCAGTAATTGTATGTGCAACTCCTTGATTGTCTTCATAGTTGCCACCAAAATTAATGTCAATATATTCTCCGACACTATTTCCAAACGAGCTTAAATTAAAAGTAATTTCGTTATTGATCTCTGATGGGTATACAGGACAACCTTCTGTAAAAAACAAACCTGTATTTTGGTAATTGAATGAATACATTCCTTCAAAATTAGGGTAATTTGAGTCTAAATTTCCTCTAATCCAAAAACAAGTGTCCAAGCTTTGATCATTATTAAAATATTGAATATCTATGAAGTCAGATTGGACAGAAACATTAATATTAGAAACAATATACTCTATTTGACCATCATCAATACTGTATTGAATAAACTCATCAATAGTGTCGCAAGCTGATAAGTTGCCCAACTCAGTTTCTGGACTAGTCAATGTGTAATTAATTTCACCCGTGCTTTGCAAATTGTCGAAATCAAACCCCGTAATACTAATGGAAGCATTTTCAACACAATTAAGGACATTGATTTCAAATACACCGTCTGTGACTATGCTATAAAAAGGGATCCCATTTCCAATACTACCCTCTACATATCCGTTAACGACAGCATCTCCATCACAGGTGGTAAAAACTCCTGTAATGGTTTCTAGATAGTCTTCAATTTCAGGGGCATCAAGCAGAATGTCAAATGTGGTGTCTTCACTGAACGGACCAACTGTTTCGGATGAATTAGGAATTTCGATGTTATTACAAATGTTATATAAAAAGTATTGTAAATTCAAAGTTTGGTTTGCTGGGATAATACCACAAACTTCACCAGAATCATTTGTAATTCCGTATCGAGATCCGTTGAACTCACTTTCTATACGAATCCGAATATTACTCAATGGAGTGTTGTTAGAGTCCGTTATGTTCATACATATATTGACATATTCTGCAGGAATATCACAATTCCAAAAGGAGAAATGACTGACCGTTCCAACATATTTTGTGCCTTGAAGCGTGGCACTGCCTTCTTCAATCCAATAGCCTTTTTCTTCGTCAAAATACCAAAGTGGGATTTCGTTAGGTGCTCCTGCCAAAGTCTCAGGATCTAAAGGGACGGTTATGGTTGCCGTGGTTCCTTCAGAAAGGTTTAATTTTTCTCCAGTATCGCTGCGCAGTTCTACAGCTACCATTCCAAGCGTTTCCAGCATTCTCGCTTCATTTTGCAAATTTTCTGCCAATAGCATTCCTGGCATTTGTTGTTGCATATCGTCATCCGTAGGGTTTAATAAATGCAGCGTTACTTGTACATCACCCGTGTAATCACTTCCATCAGCATTGCTATACGCCCCAGAAAGATCCACGGCAGCACCATTGCTTAAACTCACTGTGGTAGTGGTCCCCGAACTCACGGTTTGAGTCGCCGTTTGCGGCAATAACATGATTTGAACTTGGTTGATACCAGCAGTTGGTACAACAGACCTTGATCCATGTAGGAATCCTGCTTTTTCTACTTTAACGTAAGCAAACTTTTCATAGACCTGTGCATTTTTTATGATAAAAATACCGTTCATGTCGGTATCAGTTGTGCTACTTCCAATTTGAACCATAGCTCCACTTACAGGGTTGTGTTGCAAATCGACTACACGTCCCATAAAATCGCTGTTTGATGTATTTCCAAAGCTTTCTGCCAAAGTCATCGATGGAGATGGTGTGTTAGAATTATCTATGCCACCTGTTGGTTCGTCATTACATCCTACAAAACAATAGAACGCTAAGAGTACTAATAAGTTTTTGAAATTCAATAATCTTTTGTGTGAAATCATAATTAAAATTAAATTGGTTAACAAGTAATAAATATACAAAATTCTAAGAACTTATGTAAATCACTAGTAATTAGAGCTTAATTAAATCTATATAGAATAAGAGATGAGGTTGTACTGTTCATAAAAAAAACCACTCAAATAGAGTGGTTTTTTTTAATTTATTTTTGATCATCTTTTTGTTAAACAAGCATGGTCACAGGATTCTCAACATAGCCTTTAAGGGTTTGTAGGAATTGTGCACCTGTTGCACCATCCACTGTTCGGTGATCACAAGCGAGTGTGAGTTTAATGGTGTTTCCAATAACAATCTGTCCGTCTTTAACCACTGGTTTTTGAACAATAGCTCCAACCGATAAAATCGCTGAGTTGGGTTGGTTGATGATGGATGTAAAACTTTCAATTCCAAACATCCCTAAGTTAGAGACCGTAAAGGTACTGCCGTCCATTTCTTGAGGGGTTAGTTTTTTGTTTCTTGCACGACCAGCAAAATCTCTAACTGCTGCTCCAATTTGTGGCAAGCTTTGCTCATTTGCAAAACGCACAACAGGCACCACCAAGCCATCTTCGACAGCAACTGCCACACCAACGTGTACGTGATTGTTGAGTTTCATGCGGTCTTCAAACCATTGTGAATTTACTTGTGGATGTTGACGCAATGCCAATGCACAGGCTTTGACAATGATGTCATTAAATGATATTTTAGTGTCTGGTACGGTATTGTATTGTGCTCTAAATGCCATGGCATTATCCATGTCAAACTCTACATTTAAATAGTAGTGTGGTGCAGTAAACTTAGATTCGCCTAAACGTTTCGCAATGGTTTTACGCATTTGCGAGTTTTTAATTTCTTCAAAGTCTTCTTGACCAGTCGCTACAAATTTTGCAGTACTTACAGAATTTGCCACAGCAGGGGTAAAGTTTTCAACATCGCGTTTGATGATGCGTCCGTTTTCGCCACTTCCAACCAATTGGTTCAAAGCGATCCCTTTTTCATTTGCCATTTTACGGGCTAAGGGCGAAATATGTAAACGTCCATTTGTACTGGCTACGGGTGTTGCTAGAGTTGCTGTTTCTGTTTTAGGGGTTTCTTTGACTGCCGGAGCGGCGGCTTTTGGTGTTTCTTTTGATGTTTCTTTTGGTGCTGGTTCTACAGCTGCTGTTGCAGTCGTGGAAAAGTTAGCAGCGACCGCTGAAACATCGGTTCCTGCAGGGCCAATAATTGCTAAGAGGTCATCTACATTTGCGGATTCTCCTTCTTGTAAGCCAATATGTAATAAGGTGCCTTCATTAAAGGATTCAAATTCCATTGTTGCTTTGTCCGTTTCAATTTCAGCTAAAATATCGCCTTCTTCTACGGAGTCTCCTACATTTTTCAACCAGCTTGCAACAGTCCCTTCTTCCATGGTGTCACTTAAACGTGGCATGGTTACTACAATAACGCCTTCTGGAATCTCAGTAGCACTCGTTTCAGTTGCTGCTTCCGTTTCGACTTCTACGACTTCTTCAGTAGTTTCTTTTGTTGTAGTTGGTTCTTCGGTTGCTGTTGGATTTGTTAATAGGGCAGAGATGTCTTCGCCTTCCTCTCCAATAATGGCAAGGAGTTCATCAACCCGAGTTGTTTCACCTTCTTGAACACCAATATGAAGTAAAGTTCCTTCATTAAACGATTCAAATTCCATCGTTGCTTTATCGGTTTCGATTTCTGCAAGAATGTCACCTTCTTCAACTTTATCTCCTACTTTTTTCAACCAGCTTGCCACGGTTCCTTCTTCCATGGTGTCACTTAGTCGGGGCATATTAACTATGATTGCCATAACTTATAATTTATGTTGTAAAAATGGATAATCTTCTTGTTCGTACACGACGTCGTACATGACACTTTTTTCTGGATATGGCGATTCGTCAGCGAATTTTTCACATTCAGCAACAAGGTCTTTGACACGCTTATCAATTACTTTAATAGCCTCTTCTGTTGCATACTCTTCGCGAAGAATGACATCTAAGACTTGTGTTATGGGGTCAATTTTTTTGTATTCTTTAACTTCTTCTTTTGTTCTGTAGTGTTGTGCATCACTCATAGAATGTCCTCTATAACGATAGGTTTTCATTTCTAAGAATGTTGGGCCATCCCCTCTTCGAGCACGTTGAATGGCTTCGTCAAAAGCTTCTGCGACTTTAACAGGGTTCATCCCATCAACAGGGCCACAAGGCATTTCATAGCCTAATCCTAATTTCCAAATATCAGAATGGTTGGCAGTTCTTTCGACAGAAGTTCCCATGGCGTATCCGTTGTTTTCACAAACAAAAACGACTGGAAGTTTCCAGTTCATCGCCATATTAAAGGTTTCATGTAAGGATCCTTGACGGGCAGCACCGTCCCCAAAATAACAAAGAGTTACGGCACCAGTTTCATTGTATTTATCTCCAAACGCCATTCCAGCTCCTAAAGGAATTTGTCCTCCAACGATTCCATGACCGCCATAAAACCCTTTTTCTTTAGAAAAAATATGCATTGAACCTCCCAATCCTTGCGATGTTCCGGTTGCTTTTCCAAAAAGTTCGGCCATCACACGACGTGGGTCAACACCCATGCCAATGGGTTGTACGTGGTTTCGATAGGCTGTAATCATTTTGTCTTTGGATAAATCCATAGCATGTAAGGCTCCTGCAAGTACGGCTTCTTGACCGTTATACAAGTGGAGAAACCCTCTTACTTTTTGTTGGATATAGACGGCTGCAAGTTTGTCTTCAAACTTTCGCCAGAACAACATATTTTCGTACCAATCAAGGTAGACTTCTTTAGTTATTTTCTGCATGCGTTTACAGTAATTGTTTTTAATGTAAACACAAAAGTAATACTTTGATTGATAACCTAAAAAGAGTAGGGGTTAATTTTTTAAAAAAACGTTATAGTACGGTTTTGTCAAAAATCCAAGGAAGGATGTTTTCTACTGATTTTGAGGCTGCTATTTGTCCAGAAGTTCCCATAAAATAGAGTTCCATAGGGGTGTTTTGTTTCACTTCATATTCTAACAATGCTTGTCTGCATGCACCACAAGGCGGGATTGGCTTGGTCGTTGGATTAATGGTAGATCCAGCAACAATTGCCATACGAAGTATTTTTTGATCTGGAAACTCAGACCCTGCGTAATAGACAGCAGTACGTTCGGCACACAGTCCAGAAGGGTAGGAGGCATTTTCTTGGTTGTTTCCAGAAATTAGTTCTCCATTTTCCAGTTCAAGAGCTGCACCTACTAAAAATTTAGAATAGGGTGCATAGGCTTTTTTACGCGCTTCTGATGCTTTTTGTATAAGGACTTGAATAGGATTTGCTAATTCTTCAACAGTATCATAAACTTCAAAAGTGGACTCAATTTTTACTTTTTTCATAGTTGTTTTAGACAAAAAAACTATTGCCTAATGCAATAGTTTTTATTAATGTTTTATAGTAGCGATCGTTTAATATTCGGTGTATTCGCCATCTCCAATATTGAAAGATAAAGAAAAACGCAAGGTGTTTTCTAAAGGACTTTGTACTTTGGAGGCTGAAAATAAATAGGACAAATCAATATTGATGGTTGTGTATTTAAATCCGGCACCCAAGGCGAAAAATTTACGTGCGCCTTTTAATTCGTTTTCATTGAAATAGCCAAGTCTTAAAGCAAATGAATCTTGATATAAGTATTCGGCTCCTAAAGCCCATGTAAACTCATCCAGTTCTTCGCTAAATCCACCAGGGGCATCGTTAAAGGATTGAAAAACACCAGGTAAAAACTCAACATTTGGGTCTTGACCTTCAATGATGACATCGTTGTTTTCGATAGTACCCAATGTATCAGTTCCTTCATCATAAACGCCGTTTCCATTAGTGTCTGTATAGTTGTATTCCGTGCCGTAAACAGGCGGCGTTGGCACTAGTAGTTTGGTGACCTCAGCGGTGACATTCACTCTGTTGTATTGATCAAAAATAAAATCAAATCCACCACCCAATCTTAAATTGGTTGGTAAGAAATTTTCTCTTCCACCTTCGTCATATTTAATTTTTGGACCTAAATTTTGAATGGCAAATCCCCCTCTCCAACGGCCATTGAAGTCGTTGTAGGCTTCTTCTTCACTCTGGTAATAACCTGCAATGTCCACGCCAAAAGAGCCTGCTGCTTTGGCATTGACATCAATTGCTTGAATTTTTAAATCTGAACGCAAGTAACGCAAGGCCACTGCCATGGAAAACTGATCTGAAAGTCGCAGAGCATAAGAGGCGTCCAATGTTAATTCGTTTGGTTGTTCAATTAGTGGTTGTGAGAATTCGTCTGCTCTTAATTCAATTTCACCAAGAGAAAAATATTTAAAACTGACTGCAAAGGCACTTCGTTCGCTAAGTCTATTAAAATAGGTAACATTTCCTAGAAAGATGTCATTTACTAATTTGCTTAAATAGGGAGTATAGCTAACTCCAAACCCTGATTTTGCTTCTGAAAAGGCATATTTTGAAGGGTTCCACTGTTGAGAATAGGCATCTACAGAGGTTGCCACTCCCATGTCTCCCATTCCTGCAGCGCGGGCATCAGATGCAATAAGAATAAACGGGACTCCTGTGGTAATGACTCGTGTGTCTTCATTGGGTCTGATCGTTGTTTGTGCTGTTGCTGTGGTTGAAAATAGCGCGATTAAAAACAGAACGCAAATGGATGTTAATTTGTGGTTTTTATGAAATGTAGTCATTTTTAATTTTGGTATTATGATATTGACAAATATAATGTATTATTAAAGGATGACAAGTTTTTCAATTTTTTCTGCTTGCCTTCCAGTGCTAGATGAACGTACTTTTAATTTATAGACATAGACTCCTTTTCCAATTTTACTTCCAAAATCGTCGGTGCCGTCCCAAGTTAAATCACGAGATACAGCGCTTGTATTGGATCCTATGTTTGTTTGCCCATTAATGGTTTTTATTAATTTCCCCGAAACGGTGAATATCTGAATAGAAACGTCTAATACATCCGAACTATTGTGGTTGAACCAAAATTCTGTGTAGTTGACAAATGGATTGGGGTAATTCAATACATTCGTAAGTTTTAGGCTGACATTTTCGTCAAAGACCACAAATTGAATGTCTTGAGTAGAGGAATTGTTATATACATCCCATGCTTTGAGTGTTAAGGTATGTAATCCAGGACTTAAATCTCTAAGCGGATAACTTAAACTCCCTCTTTGGTAATCATCGACAGCTGCAATATAATAAGGGTTTAATTTGTAAACATTGGTTTCATCGCCATCTAATATTGCGGTGATATCATGTCCAATGCCGCTGGTGGTATTGATGCCATTTTCGTCATATAAATTTGCTAAAAGCGTTGGGTTTTCATTGGTGATGCCTCCAGATACAAAATTTTCATCATTCATATACAGACTAATATTCGGCCCTGTATTGTCTTCAGGAGCATTGAGATTTACGCCTCCAATTTTAATGTCATAACTATACCCGCGGTTACTAGATAAGGGTGTTTCGGATTTGGAGTACATGCTTATTTTACCATTGCCTTCTGTGACGGTAATGTCTCTTGGGACAATAAATTCAAATTCAAATTGTCCATTGGTGACACTTGCTTGTCCTCTAAAAATTATTTCTCCTAGAGTTTCAAAATCTAATAAAATCAGATTGTTTGCTTCATCTCTTGTTCCATCATTTCCAAGTGTTGACCGCTGAATATTCTTGTCGTAAATTGTGGCTGTTAATACCCCGTTATAACTGTTTAATACAGTGCCTTGCGCATCAGTTACAATGCCTTCAATTTTTGCATTGTCCAAGGCTTTTAGAACTTGTGTAGTGGTATTTATGTCTTCGTCATTTAGTTTGGTAACTCTAATGTCTGGGTTTGCGATTGGTAGTTTAAGGGCTGGATCTCCAATGTAAAATACCAGTCGGCGCTGAGATTGATTGGAGATTGCAGGGTCGATTTTAGTACGTCTCAATGCTTCGCCAATACTTATGATTTGGTCACTTCCGTATGAAAATAAATATTGACTTAGGGTTTTGTTGAAATTAGTACCCACATTTACATAAATCTGTCGTGTGGTAGTGATTAAACTAATGGCACCTCCTTTTTTATTCCAAAATAAAAACTCACCAGCAGTCTCTCTTAACGGATTGTCAAATTTGGTGTATTCACAAGTAACGGTTACAAAACAGTTAAGTTTGGAAGGATTGTTGAGTTCTTGCGCATTGATTTTATCAAAAATGCGTTCTGCTGCTAGGCCGTCTTCGCCTCCGTGTCCAAAGTAATTAACCACCAGTGCCCCCACTTCCAATGCATCAAAAATAGCTTTATTCACTAATGTGTAGCGTGCCCCTCCTGATGAGGTTTCTTGAACATAAGAATCGGTATGAATTTTTTGAACATTTAAAAATGGTTTTTCTGTTTTTACATCCTCGGCAATTTCTTCGGTTGTGGATTGAATTATGCTGTCCGAAAACTTGTCTACATCATCCGAAATGAGCAAGAAATTGTTACGCCAACTTCCATAGTTTTCTGGCCTATAATAAGATTCTATCTTGTCCACCATTTCTTTGGCTCGTTGGGTGTTTTCTGCTAAAATGCGTCCCACAGCAATATCTAGTTTGTTATTGTTGAACATAGCACCCTCCTCAGAGTCCATCATGCCAAAATAGTCGTCAGAAATGAATGAAGATGTCAAACTAAAACTTTCTGTGGAATACCATGACGGAACAATGTTGGTGTTGTTAGAAGTTCGGTTCTTATAGTCAAAAGAAGCGTCCCCAAATAGACACAAATATTTAAGTTTTTTATCTGTTGTGCTGGCATTGTTATATACATATTTGACAAAGTTTCGAATGCCTCCAATATCTTGCATTCCGGAGCTAAATTCTTGATAAATCGATTCTAAAGTATATACCTTGACATTTAAATTGTTTTGAGTGCGGTTAATTTGTGCCAGACGTTCTGCTTGTGCTTTTAAGAAATTGGGTGTTATGATTAGATAATCGATATCTTTAAATTCACCTTGTGCATCCAAAAACACAGTCCCTTTAATGTCTTGGTTTGGGATGTTGGTAGTGCTGGTTTTTCTGGGAATATAAAAATCAGGTCCCACTGCTTGATAGGTCTTTAAGGTTCCTAAATTCGTTTTAAAACTAAATTCTGATTCGGCATCAGTATTGGTGTAGAATTGAATTTGATAGGGGTTACTAATGTCCCAAACTTGAGAGATTGTAGCGGCATTTGAAATTTCAAACTGACCAATTCCAAATTGGGTTGAGGTGTCATTATGTTTGAACTCAAATTGAGTTCCAAGACTTGTAAGAGCACACTCCGCTTCTATGGCGATATAGTCCAAATACGCTCTTGCAGACGGATTGCTGTTGTTGTTGTAAGATAACTCAACGTTGATGGTCTCTGAGGTACTCGAAACGAGGCCATTAAAAACTCCTGGTCTTGCTAAAATACCACTGTCAATGGGAGGATAAGTAAAATTACTAACAGTAGTCCCATTTACGTTGACTTGCATCGAGGTGTTTGATTCGGATGCGGCGGCGGTATAAACTTTCAATGCTATCGGGCTGCTTGTAATTAAATTTGGAAAATTGAAGTTAAACGCTCTGACGTTTTCTACATAAAAACGATGTCCAAACCAACGCCTTCCCATTTTGGCAATATTATAAGTGTCGGATTCCACGAATTTATAATTATGAAAGGAGTTGAATATCACGTTTGCACTGTCAGAGGGTTCTATTGCTGTGGACATTCTGGCGCCATTTCCTAAGCTGATATTTACATAATAATAACTTTTATCGCTATAAGGATTAATGTGTGAATTGTTTTCGGAGTTGTATTTCTTTGGTCCAATGGCGTACATTAAAATGTAGTCGCTGTCATTAAAAACACCATCTTCTTCGCCGATTACTTGGATGGTATTTTCAATCAGGTCATAAGAAACGGTTTCTGAATTTAGCAAAGGAAGCGATTTTCCTCCATGTCCATAAATCTTTATGTTTTTAGGGTTTATAGCATTTGTGTTAATTCCTAAGCTATTTAAAAAGTTTTTGCTTAGTTTGTGAACGCCTGTAGTGTCTACGGCAAATCGATACCAGTCTCCAGATTTTAAATTAGAACTTGTGATGGAAGTTGTTCTAGATGCCCTTCGGTTTTGTGTGTTGATTTGATATGAAATTGAAAACCGAATAATTTTTTTAAGAATTCCATTTTCATAAAAAATAGGAGAAATTTCAAGATGTCCTTTAGAGCCATTTCTATAAACAGCATTTGTAACCTTTAAAGAGGGAGTGTTTGGAATGCTTGATAATGGCAGTTGTTTTAAATCTGTTTTGGAAATTTCAATGCTTTCAATAGACTTTAGTTCTGCCGACCGTTCGTTCAAGCGTCCATTCACATTCCATTGGGCTGAAAAAGTAAGTCCATTTTCATGAGAAAAATTGAAGTTTTTTGAATCAAATGAAGGAAGCTCAATAGTACTGTTATTTGTGCTTAGAGTGATGGATCCATCCCAATTTATATCAAATTTTTGAGTTTGAGTGGTTCCAAAATAAAAACAACAAAAGGCTACAAAAGGTAAAAGTCTTTTCATAGTAAGGAAACGCAATGTTTTGAGCATTAGTATCGAAAAATATAAGCTAATTTCAAAATTACAATAATAATTCATAAATTATGGCGTTTTTAAACAAAGTAATTCAAATAAATAAATCAAAAAAATAGAATAAAATCCCTTTAGTTTTTTATTGCATAATAATCTATAATTACTATATTGCGGGACTTATTTCAATTGTGTTTTACCAATTTAAAGTTGAATATGAAAAACAACAAAATAGTACGATTACTCATTTTACTAGCACTGTCCACATCTATAGTAGGATGTAGCAAGTCATCAAAATCTGGAAACTCGTCAAGAGCGACAGGATGGCAAATTAATGCCAAGGAAGGTGGTTTTCAGTACAATACAAGTTTCAAAGAACAAGAAACAGCACCTGGCTTAGTCTTTGTTGAAGGAGGTACTTTTACCATGGGAAAAGTACAAGATGATGTCATGCACGACTGGAACAATTCTCCAAACCAACAGCATGTGCAGTCCTTTTACATGGATGAAACGGAAGTTACTAATATTATGTACTTAGAATATTTAGACTGGATTAAGCGTGTGTATCCACCAAGTAATCCTGATTTTAAAGCGATTTATAACGGTGCAGTTCCGGATACGCTTGTATGGAGAAACCGTTTGGGTCTAAGCGAAATGATGGTCGAAAATTATCTTCGTCATCCTGCTTTTAAAGACTACCCAGTAGTTGGAGTTAGTTGGATACAGGCTGTTGAATTTGCAAAATGGAGATCGGATCGTGTTGCAGAAATGGGCTTGCAAGAAGAAGGATATCTTAAGAGAGATTCTAATATTCTCGATACTTCTGCGGAAAGTAATTTTAATATAGACACCTACGTGAACGCTCCTACCAGTACATTTGGAGGTAATGAAGAGGTTCTCAAAGGAGGGAAACGTAAAGTTAGAACCGATGCAGATGGCAATGAAATTAATGTTTATGCTACTCGTGAAACAGGTGCCATTCCCCTAAAATACCGTCTTCCAACAGAAGCGGAGTGGGAATATGCAGCCCTGGGATTGTCGGAGCTTAGAAGTTACAACCTTTACAGAGGTCGAAAAAAATATCCATGGGATGGACAGTACTCCAGATCTGGATCACGCAAAATAAAAGGCGATCAATTGGCAAACTTCAAACAAGGTAAAGGAGATTATGGTGGAATTGCAGGCTGGTCTGATGACGGTGCCGATATTACAAACGAAGTGATGTCTTACGAGCCCAATAACTTTGGACTCTATGATATGGCTGGTAATGTTGCGGAATGGGTTGCAGATGTTTACAGACCCGTTGTAGATGATGAGTTTAATGATTTTGGATACTACAGGGGTAATGTATATACAAAAAATGCAATCGCAGATGATGGCAATATTTCAGTGATCGGAATTGATGATATTGAGTATGAGACACTTTCAAATGGAAAAAGAATTGCCACAGGACTCCCAGGGCAAATCGTTCAAGTTCCTGTAGATGAAGATGAAACTTATTTACGTACCAATTTTGACCAAAGTAACAATGTTAATTATCGTGACGGTGATATAGAATCTTCTCGTTTCTTTGATGATTTTGAAGAAGACGAGTCTGATACAGATGTCATTACACGTAAAATGTATAACTCTCCAAACCACAGCGTAACCACAAATGATTCAGGAATGGATAGACAATATGACAAGTCGGATGTAAGAACATCGCTTGTTAATGATCAAGTACGTGTTTATAAAGGGGGATCTTGGAAAGATAGAGAATACTGGCTCGATCCAGCACAAAGACGTTATTATCCACAAGATATGGCAACAGACTACATTGGTTTTAGATGTGCAATGTCTAGAGTGGGATCTAAATCACTTTCAAATAAGAAACGAAAAAATTAATTTTTTCACTTTACATACTACTAAGTCCTATCAATTTTAATTGCTAGGACTTTTTTTTTATTTTTAGGATATGGAATTAGACCAAATTCATCACTTATTTTTGGAGAGCTCTGGCGCTTCTACCGATACACGAAATATTAAGCAGGACTCCCTTTTTTTTGCCTTAAAAGGAGCAAATTTTAACGGAAATAATTTTGCACACAAAGCCCTTGAAAGTGGTGCTTGTTATGCTGTAATTGATGAAATCGTGCAGCCTACAAATGACCGTTTTATCTTGGTTGATAATGTCCTGCAAACCCTACAAGAGCTTGCTAGCTTTCATAGAAAACAGCTTGGGTTACCAATTATCGCATTGACAGGGAGCAACGGAAAAACAACTACTAAGGAGTTGATTCATGCCGTATTGAAACCACACTTCAAAACGGTGGCCACGGTTGGTAATTTAAACAATCATATTGGTGTGCCTTTAACCCTTTTAAGTATGACAGCCGATACCGAAATTGGCATTGTAGAAATGGGGGCAAACCATGCAAAAGAAATTGCATTTTTGTGCGAAATTGCACAGCCAAATATGGGCTATATCACTAATTTTGGAAAAGCACATTTAGAAGGCTTTGGTTCTGAAGAAGGAGTTGTGAAAGCCAAAAGTGAATTGTATGACTTCTTAAAAACCCATTCGAGTTTAATTATTCTAAATTCTGAGGATGCCAAACAAGTTGCACAAGTAGGAGCCTATAGCAGTACATTCACTTTTTCAGAAACCTCTGAAACAGATGTGAATGTCAAACTTACGGCAACTCAACCATATTTGAGTGTGACACTTAAAGAAATAGCAATTAAAACACAGCTTGTTGGAGTTTATAATTTCCATAATATTGCAGCTGCTCTGGCCATTGGAACCTATTTTAAACTCACCCCTTTGCAACTCAAAAAAGGAATTGAAGCCTATATTCCAACAAATAACCGATCGCAAATCATTCAGCAAAACTCCAATGAAATCCTATTAGATGCCTACAACGCCAATCCGAGCAGTATGGAAGTGGCGTTGGAAAATTTTAAAGGACTCGAAAACCCAAATAAGCTTGCCATTTTAGGCGATATGTTTGAATTAGGAACGACCAGTGCTAAAGAGCATTTAACACTCGTCAATCACGCAGTTTCAATGCAGAACTGTAGGTTTTATTTTGTAGGATCTCATTTTTATGAACAAAACAAAGCCCATCCGAATCTGTTGTTCTTTAAGACTTTTGAAGAGCTTCAAGTATATCTAGAAAAAACAACGGTTTCAAACACCACTATTTTAATAAAAGGATCGCGGGGAATGGCTTTGGAGCGGGTGTTGGAATTTATATAATTTTAAAAAAAAACTGAATTTTTTTGTGGGTCATACTGGATTCGAACCAGTGACTTCTACCCTGTCAAGGTAACACTCTGAACCAACTGAGTTAATGACCCCTATTGTAATCAAGGGTAAAAATACTAATATCTTTTAATTATGTATCTTTATTTTTTAATTTCTAAGATATTTTATTAAAAACCAATATTTAGTCTATTGATATTTATAACCAATCAACCATTCCCCAACTATATTATTAAATTTATGTCCGATGAATGGATCGTCAATAATTGCGCTGTTTTAGTCGTTGTTATTTTCATCTTAGGATTGGGTCGTTTTTTGTCGTACCAACAGAATATAAAAGTCACCTACCTTATGGGAGGAATTTTGTTTTTTAGTTCTGTGATAACCCCTTTACGTACGGTTTTAAACGGAGACTGGAACATGGTAACAGATTTGCCATTACACCTTTGTGGGATTTCGGGGTTGATTTGTTCTTTCCTTCCTTTTCTAAAACGCAAACAAGCCTTGTTTGATTTTGTGTTTTACACTGGCGTCATAGGAGGGATCATGTCGGTTTTAACTCCTCAAATGAATGGGTTTGATGGCAGTAATTTCTCGTATTTAGAATATTATGTAAGACATGTACTAATCTTTTTATTACCCTTATACATGCTTCAAAATTTAAAGATCAAACCGTCTAAATATTCAGTGCTCACATCCTTTATTATTTTGAATGTATTGTTGGTCATCATCATGCCTTTAAATTTTTATTTAGGTTCCAATTATATGTATTTGGCAGAACCCCCACAAGTAGACAACCCTTTAGTTATTGGTGTATGGCCGTATTATTTGTTGTGGTTTGAGGTATTCATCATCATATTGATGTCTGGGTTTTACATGCTTTCCAAATTAAATTTTAATACAAAATAAACGAACTAAATATTTTTATAGAAAGGACTTTAGTACCTTCGTATTTATATACTAGATCCAAAACATACAGTAATGAAACCAACTAAAACCGTCATCATCACAGGAACCAGCCGAGGCATCGGTTTTGAACTCGTACATCTTTTTGCCAATGCAGGTTACGATGTTTTGGCACTCTCCAGAAATGCAAACCCCGTTTCGAACTTAAATTTTGATAACATCACAGCCTTATCCTTTGATTTGAGTAAGTCCGAAGACTACGATCGTGTAGAAGCCTTTGTAAAAAATGAGTGGACACAAGTCGATATACTGATAAATAATGCGGGAACACTCTTAAATAAGCCATTTACAGACACTACTTTTGAGGACTTTCAGCAGGTTTATAGCACCAATGTTTTTGGAGTAGCAGAACTTAGCCGTCGTATAATTCCATACATGCCAAAAAAAGGCCACGTCGTAACCATCAGTTCGATGGGAGGCGTACAAGGCTCTGTCAAATTCCCAGGACTTTCAGCCTATAGCTCCAGTAAAGGTGCCGTGATTACACTCACCGAACTTTTAGCGGAAGAGTATAAAGAAACAGGCCCTTCTTTTAATGTGTTGGCTTTGGGCGCTGTGCAAACCGAAATGCTTGAAGAAGCATTTCCAGGCTATGAGGCACCCACAACCGCTACTGAAATGGCCAATTATATTTTTGACTTCGCCAAAAATAGTCAGCAGTTTTACAACGGTAAATTATTACAAATATCCAGTTCTACCCCTTAGTCTAATTTTTAGTAGTATTTAAAAATAAACCCAAGGGTTTAACAGCCCATTAACGGTTATAAAATAAAATATTTAGTTACTTTTGTAATTCGATAAAACCGCATTTTATGTTCAATAATTTAAGTGAAAAATTAGATAAAGCGCTCCACGTTCTTAAAGGGCATGGCAGTATTTCGGAAATCAATGTAGCCGAAACGCTCAAAGAAGTGCGTCGTGCATTGTTGGATGCCGATGTGAATTATAAAATTGCTAAAGAGTTTACCAATCGAGTCAAAGAAAAAGCGTTAGGTCAAAACGTTTTGACCACACTTCAGCCAGGCCAATTAATGGTCAAAATTGTAAAAGATGAATTGACCACCTTAATGGGAGGTGATGTTGAAGGGATTAATTTATCGACCACTCCAAGTGTCATTTTAATGTCCGGTTTACAAGGGTCTGGTAAAACCACTTTTTCTGGAAAACTCGCCAATTATTTAAAATCCAAAAAATCCAAAAAACCAATGTTAGTCGCCTGTGATGTGTACCGTCCAGCCGCTATCGATCAGTTGCATATCGTAGGAGAACAAGTTGGAGTTGAGGTGTATAGCGATCAGGGAAACAACGACCCTGTTGCCATTGCCAAAGCTGGTATTGCTGAAGCCAAAGCCAAAGGCTGTAACGTGGTAATTATTGATACTGCAGGCCGTTTGGCGGTCGATGAAGCCATGATGAGCGAAATTGCAAACATTCATAAAGCAATTCAGCCGCAAGAGACCTTATTTGTAGTCGATGCAATGACAGGGCAAGATGCCGTCAATACAGCTAAAACCTTTAATGATATTCTGAATTTTGATGGGGTTATTTTAACAAAATTAGATGGTGATACTAGGGGTGGAGCTGCCATTTCGATAAAATCAGTGGTCAATAAACCAATTAAATTTATTGGTACAGGTGAAAAAATGGAAGCTATTGATGTTTTCTATCCTGCCCGTATGGCCGAACGAATTTTGGGCATGGGGGATGTTGTCTCCTTAGTAGAACGCGCACAAGAGCAATTTGATGAGCAAGAAGCACGAAAAATTCAAAAGAAAATTGCCAAAAACCAATTTGGGTTTGATGACTTTTTATCACAAATTCAACAAATAAAAAAGATGGGCAATATGAAAGACCTTATGGGGATGATCCCCGGGGCTGGAAAAATAATGAAAGATATTGATATCGATGATGATGCCTTCAAACACATTGAAGCCATTATACATTCGATGACTCCAGAAGAGCGCACCAAGCCAACCCTTTTAAACGCCAGTCGTAAAAAACGAATTGGAGCTGGATCAGGAACGTCCATCCAACAAGTGAATCAATTGATGAAACAATTCAATCAAATGAGTAAAATGATGAAAATGATGCAAGGCGGTGGCGGTCGAAAAATGATGCAAATGATGAAAAATATGCCACGATAGTTTTAAATTAACCACCGAATTACAATGATTTTACTCGACGGAAAGCAAACCAGTGCAGATATAAAAGTTGAAATTGCTGCGGCCGTTTCAAAAATAAAAGATCAAGGAAAACGTGCGCCACATTTAGCGGCGATTCTTGTGGGTACAAACGGAGCCAGTATGACTTACGTTGGTGCAAAGGTTAAAGCCTGTGAGCTCGTCGGTTTCGAATCCACCCTAATCGATTTGCCAGAAGAGACTACTGAAGAGACCCTGTTAGCTCAAATACATTCTTTAAACAATAATCCAGCAATTGATGGATTTATTGTGCAACTTCCGTTGCCAAAACATATTAACGAACAAAACGTGTTGATGGCCGTACACCCCGATAAGGATGTAGATGGTTTTCATCCTACGAATGTAGGGCGTATGGCGCTGGACTTGCCAACCTTTTTACCCGCAACGCCGTATGGGATTATGGAACTTTTAGAACGTTATAAAGTACCAACTTCTGGAAAGCAAGTTGTAGTGATTGGTAGAAGTCATATTGTGGGACGACCGATGAGTATTTTAATGAGTCAAAAACGTCCTGCGGGCGATGCGACTGTTACCATTGCACACAGTCGAACAACAAATTTGTCTGAACTGACTTTAAAGGCAGATATTGTGGTTGCAGCCTTGGGAATCCCCGAATTTTTAACCGCTGAAATGGTAAAACCAGGAGCAGTTATTATTGATGTGGGCATTACAAGAGTTCCTGATGAATCCAAGAAAAGAGGTTATCGTATTGCTGGGGATGTACACTTTGAAAGTGTTGCCAAAAAAGCAAGTCATATCACACCTGTTCCTGGTGGAGTAGGACCAATGACTATCGCAATGTTGCTCAAAAACACCTTGCTTGCTTGTGAGCGTCATGCGGCCAATTCATCTATTTAGCAAAAATCTGAGAGGGATCTTTAAAAGCTTTAAATTCCAAAGCATTTCCAGCTGGATCATAAAAAAAGAGGGTGGCTTGTTCGCCTACCTGTCCTTTAAATCGAATATAAGGTTCAATAATAAAGTCTATTTTTTGAGCTTTTAAACGTTCTGAGAAGGTTTCGAATTCTTTCCATGGGAGAATCACTCCAAAATGTGGAACTGGCACCTGTTTTCCATCTACCTTATTTATATGTAGGTCTGTTTCCTCTTCTTTTGGTTTGAAATGAATTACAAGTTGATGACCAAAAAAATTAAAATCAACCCAATGGTCGCTATGGCGACCTTGTTGACATCCCAAAACATCTCTATAAAAAACACGACATGTTTCTAGGTTCCATACAGGGATTGCCAGATGAAAAGGGCTTATGAAATTCATTAGATTGCTTTTTTTGAGTCTTTCAACGTTTTGTTTAAAGTGATTAATTCTTCTTCTGTCAAATCACGATAAGAACCGACCTCACATTTCAAATGAATATTCATAATACGGGTACGTTTTAGTGATTGTACTTCGTAGTTTAAGTACTCACACATACGACGAATTTGACGATTCAAACCTTGTGTAAGAATGATTTTAAATTCAAAAGTACTGAGCTTTTCGACTTTGCAAGATTTGGTAGTTTTTCCCAGTTCTTCTAATGGAATGCCCCCAGCCATGCGTTGTATGAATGTTTGAGAAATCGGTTTGTCAACTGTTACGATGTATTCTTTCTCATGGTTGTTACTCGCACGAAGAATTTTATTCACAATATCGCCGTCGTCCGTCAATAAAATCAAGCCCTCACTATCCTTATCCAAACGTCCAATTGGAAAAATCCGACTTGGATAATTGATATAATCAATAATATTGTCTTTTTCAACGCCAGTATCGGTTGTACAAACAATTCCTACAGGTTTGTTGAATGCAATATACGTTCGTTTTTCAGTGTCATTAAAAATGGTTTTTCCATCTACTTTAACCTCGTCACCAATTAAAACTTTAGTTCCCATTTCAGGAACAATGCCATTAATAGTTACCCGACCTTCGTCGATTAGCTTGTCGGCGGCACGACGTGAGCAATAGCCAGCTTCGCTTAAATATTTATTCAGTCTTGTTGACGTTGGTTCCATTTGGCGAATTTACAAAAGTTTAGTGGCTTAAAAATTGAATCAGTTCATCCGAAACTAAATTTCCCTTTAAAGAGTGGCCAAGACCTTCTGTTGAAATCAGTTTGGCATTTTTAAATTGAGCTTCAATATCAAGTGCATCTTGGTAGGGGATGACAGGGTCTTTTTTGTCGTGGATTAGCAAACCTTTCGTGTCGATATTTTTTACAAAATCAGCCGTAGAAAAATACTCAGGGGGGTATCCAAATTTAAGCTCGATTTGTTTATCAATTCCTTTGGATATCTTTTGGCTGTAGCCCATCATTTCTTTGTAACGTTTCATGATTCCTTTGAATCCTGAAGGTGCTCCTAAAAGCACAATTTTTTCAGCGGTATGATGCGTTTGTTTTTTAAGAAAAATCACTACGGCCATTCCGCCTACAGAATGCCCAATATACGCTGTTGGTTTAAATTTTTGGCTCACCACATTAATGAATTCTGCGTAGAGAATCGCATTAAACGTATCACTTCCAGAACCACCATGTGCAGGACCGTCTAAAGCAATAATAGTATAACCATCCTTGCGAAGTTTTTGAATTTTATGCCGCCATCGTCCTGAATTGCTTTCCCAACCGTGTGCCAATAAAACGGTTTCTTTAGAGCCTTCCCAGTGATAGGTTTGAATGGGTATGCTCTCATAATATAAAGTTGTTTTGCTTGTAGCAGTATCTAAAAAAGTATTCGCATGAGGCGTCAGTTGTCCATTTCTTGGTTTTGAAAATAATTTCAAGGCAAGTTTGGAAGCGTATGCCGTATTAAAAACCCCTATAAAATTTATCAGGGCGCCTACAATTTTTGGGAGGAGTGATTTCATGAAAGATCAAGGTTTTCTCTATTTACATTATCTATAGAAAATGCGGGAGTACAGATTGCTAAATACTCACAAGGTTTGTCAAAAGGGTTTGAATATTGTACACGGGTGTTTTTCTCAATTTTAATGGACTGTTCCTGTTCCAAGACGATAGTATCTCCCTCGATGATGAATTGTTTTTTACCTTTTATAATATAGGTGTATTCATCAAACTCAGGTGTTTGAAAGGGTTCGCTCCATCCTGGAGGTGCGACCATGTGGGCAATGCTGAGTACAGCGTTGTCGTTTGTTGCATTTCCAAAATGTTCTTCAATGCGTTTGCCATCGGTTGTTGGGACTACAAATGGTGTTTTTTGAATTGTATAAGCCGCCATAATTTAATACCATTGAATGTAAAAATCCTTGATTTTAGCCGTTTCTGGAATGGAAATGGCTTCTACTTTTTGATTCATATTATAGCGCATTTCTTCTGGTAATTCCATTTTGCTGAGTGTAAAATAAACATTGATTTCATCTACTGAAATAATCAGACTTCTGAGTGTATTTTGAATGCTAGAAATACTGTATTTAGAATTGATCTCTCCAAAAGTACTCATTGTGTTCAGTCCGTCTTTGTTTTTGAAACGTGTGTCCATAACACGTACCGTTCGGATGGTTGACAACGAGTCTAACGAATAATTAGGATCTAATTCGAGTAACAATTTACCTGTTCCTTTCTCAAAAATACTGATGGTATTGATGTTGCCTGTGAACTCATCACCTCCAATATATTTGCTAATAGAATCGTTGGCAAACACCACTTTTAAGTCATTAACTTTTGTGGAGTCTGTAAGCATACCTACACTCTGTTTGCTAATTAAAAAGGGATCTGTTTTTGTTTCACAAGCCACAAAAAGACCGAGAAGTAATCCGATAAATAAATAAGTTCTCATGATTATTTTTAAATTTTGAGTAAAAATAAATGAAGTTTTATGACTTAAACCAAAAACTGTAAACTATTTTTGCTCATTATGTTAAAAACTGAAATTAAATCGCTCGTAAACGCTGGTAAAATGTTGCCACTTATGGAGGCTTTCTATACCATTCAGGGGGAAGGATTCCACAAAGGAACTGCTGCTTATTTTGTCAGAATTGGAGGCTGTGATGTGGGCTGCCATTGGTGCGATGTCAAAGAAAGTTGGAATGCCGATTTGCATCCCCCAACAGCAATTGATGTCATTGCTGAAGACGCTTCCAAACACAGTCAAACAATTGTAGTGACTGGGGGAGAGCCATTGATGTGGGATATGAATCCATTGACCTCTGAATTAAAATCGAAGGGAATGCAAACCCATATCGAGACTTCTGGGGCGTATGAGCTAACTGGCAATTGGGATTGGATTTGTTTGTCGCCAAAAAAATTAAAAGGACCTTTAGACGAAGTGTATCAAAAAGCACACGAGCTGAAAGTGATTGTTTATAACAAGGACGACTTACAATATGCGGAAGAACAGGCCGCAAAAGTAAATTCAGATTGTATTCTATACCTACAACCCGAGTGGAGTAAACGCGAAAAAGTCACGCCTTTTATCGTCGATTATGTGATGAAACACCCCAAATGGAAGGTTTCGCTTCAAACGCATAAGTATTTGAATATTCCCTAAGCAATTTCAGCACAATTTCTTGATTTCATAAACTTTATGGATTTTAATCATACTATATAATTACATTTTTATATTAATTTTTAAAATTTAGTTTCAAACTATAACTAATTATGCATTATCTATTTATAATATATAATAATAGCTGCATATTTGCGGTCTAATCTTTAAGATCCTATTATGTGTGGAATTGTATGTGCATTTGATTTAAAACAAAAATCAGAAATTTTAAGACCTCAGGTCCTTGAAATGTCAAAAAAATTAAGACATCGTGGTCCGGACTGGAGCGGTATTTATAGCGACGAAAAATCCATAATGGCGCATGAACGTTTGGCAATTGTAGATCCTGCATCGGGGCAACAACCTTTGTTCAGTGAAGATAAAAAATTAGTATTGGCTGCCAATGGTGAAATTTACAACCACAGAGAATTGCGAAAGCAGTTTCATGGGACTTATAATTTTCAAACTGCTTCTGATTGTGAAATTATTCTGGCGTTGTATAAAGAAAAAGGCGTTGATTTTATCGACGACCTGAACGGAATTTTTGGTTTTGCGCTATATGATGTAGAAAAAGATGAATATTTTATCGCAAGAGATCATATGGGTATTATTCCATTATA